>Ga0247727_10002826_pt1 | contig 39125 bp, 31 predicted proteins | sample WisWelCaveWW1625_FD_202498 | JGI IMG/M metagenome (GOLD analysis project Ga0247727, IMG submission 202498) | Biofilm microbial communities from Wishing Well Cave, Virginia, United States - WW16-25 | ecosystem: Environmental > Aquatic > Deep subsurface > Groundwater > Cave microbial mat | place... | reverse complement strand
CGCCTTGACGAGCGCGACGAGTTCGCTCGAATCGTCCGGCGGCTGAAGTTGCTCGAGCGCCGCGAGACACGCGGCGACTGTGTCCAACTGCGCGGAAGCGAAGCCCTCGCAAAACCGCTCGCGGTCGTCCAGTTGCGGCTTGCGCGCGAGCACGTGCAAGATCGCATCACGCAGCGATAGGTTTTCCCAGAGGCCGCGCAGCACGGGCAGCGATTCGGCCTCTGGTAGAGTACCGATCAATTCGACAAGCGCCGGCGTCCACGCCCAGTTCTTATCGGCCTTCGCTCTTGCCAGAAACACCGCGGCGGCACGCCTCCGATCGAAGCCTTCCGCTTGCGTGAACAGCACGTGATCCGGCCGGCCGAATTCTGCATCCGCCACAATGAGATCGTTCAGCGCCGAATCCTTCCGAGCCAACTCGGCGTGCAATTCCGCGACCCGCAATGGCCAGTGCCGGTCGCGATTCAGGCCGCGCTCGTCGCACTTGCGATCGAGCGCAAGCAGCGCTCGCGCGGTGACATTGGCCAATTCACGCGACCGCTTCGCGCGCAGCCGCGCGAGCACCGCCAGGTAGTGAACGTCCTCGATCGGCGACGAATCCGCCGTGAGCCGTTCGACCGCTTTGACGCGTGTCGCCGAGGCGTCGTCCTCGAACATCGCGAGCGTCCGAGTCACCTCGCGGTCGAGGTCCGCGTCACCCGACGGGAAGAGGCCCCGCAGGCGCTCGATCGCGCGCGGCGATGTCTCGCCGGCAAGTTCAAACTGCGACACATCGCGCCGCGGCGAGTAACCCTCAAAGACCGTCCCCGCCAGCCGCGGCGCGCCGATGCCGCCGACCGCAAGTTGCACGCGACGGACCCACGCCATCGGTGCGTCGCGCTCCGCGGAAGTTGATCGCGGCGCGGCGATCGCGGCCGGCCTCTTCGGTCTCCACGTCGCGAGTTCCGCGGGTTCGAAGTCGCGCACGCCGGCGGGAAATCGCACGCGATACACGGCTCCGCGCGTGCCACGTCCGCCGATTGCCACGAACAGGTCGCCGGTGCTCGGATGCACCGCGAGGTCCGTCGGCGCGAATCCGTTCTCGCCGACCGCTTCGAGGAACTCGCGCGGTTCGCTGGTGAAACTCGACCCGGACCGCTGGAGCGGCAAAAAGTACATACGACCGAACGTCCAGTCGGCGAGAAATAGGCCGCCGCGGTAACTTTCCGGAAACTGCACATGCCGATAGCAAGCCGCGCCGGTCGGCGAGCCGCGACCCAGATAGGCCGCGGGTGCGACGACGTCCGGCAAGTACGGCGGCAGCCGGAAGAACTGGCCACGCTGCGGAGCGAGCCAGCCGTAATGACCGCCGGGAGTGACGTGGTACATCCGCGTCGGCTCGTACCACGGCAGCGACACGCACCGCTCGTTGTCCGAATCGTACGTGAACAACTCGCCGTCAGGATTGAAGTCCATTCGATACGCGTTGCGAAAGCCGTCGGCCACGACCTCGGACGATTTCAGGTCCGGTGAGAACCGAATGACGCAGCCCGCGATCGGTTCGGTGATTGGCGACGTCGCTAATTGCGTGAAGCTCTTGTCGATGCCGGCGAAATTACCGCAGAGCACGTAGAGCCAGCCGTCCGGGCCGCGCTTGATGTCGTGCGTGTCGTGTTCGCCGCCGGTCTTCATCGCGCGGATGAGTTCGCTCGGCCCGTCCGCGCGATCGTCGCCGTCTTCGTCGCGGTAGCGCCTGAGGCCGCCGTCGCCGGTGACGAAAAGCGATGTGTCTTCCCAGAGTAATCCCTGCGCGCCGTCGCTCGGGCCGTCGGCGAAGTTGATCGCGCGGTCGGCCCGGCCGTCGTTGTCATCGTCGGCGAGAATGCGCACGTAGCCTCGGCCGGACACGACGACGCGCCCGCGCGAGTCGATCGTCATGCTGAAGACGTCATTGGCGAGCTTCGAGTCGGCGAACTCGGTCACTTCAAAACCCGCCGGCACGCGCAGGCCGAGCTGCACGTTGTCGTCCGCCCCGGCGCAGGCCGCGGTCGCAAACAGCAGCACGAGAAATTGCGTCATGAGTCGCATAGAATGGAATCAAACCAGATGCTCGCCGAAAATGCAAAACCGAAAATGAAAAGGAGTCGCCATGTCCGCCGTCGCCGCCGCCGTGAAGGATGAGTTGGTCCGGTACCTTCTGCATTTGGCCAGCCGCGTCGAGAAGGCCGCGCGGTCGCTGACGCCGGAGAAATTCTGGACGAAGCCGTTCGCGTTTGGCAACAGCGTCGGCCACTTGATTCTGCACCTGACGGGCAATTTGAATCACTACATCGGCGCCCAAATCGCCGGCAGCGGCTACGTGCGCGACCGCCCGCTGGAATTCAGCGACACGACCCGGTGTCCGCCCGCGGACGCGCTGGAACGATTCAAGGCGGCAATTGAGTTAGTCATGCGAACGATTGAGCCGCTCGATGACGACGGGCTGCTCGTGCCGGTCAAGGATTACGACCCGATCCAAACGCAGTTCGGGCTGCTGCTGGTGTGCGTGTCGCACATCAACAATCATGTGGGCCAGATGGCGTACTTGGTTCAAGCGCACGGCAGCAGCCGAACGAGCCGCCGGTGTGGTGATGGGTGACTTGCGTCGGTGGCCTGCATTGCCGCCAATCCGTCGCATTTGACGCAAGCACGCTACCAGCCCAGCGCCGGGTACCACCACGGGGCTTCGTAGCACGGTTCGGGCACGTAGCACGGCTGTGGCACTGCACAGGTCGGTTGCGGTGCGGGAACAGTACAGGTTGCCTGCGGTGTCGCAACACTGCGCGGCGCAGCCTGCACCGGCGTCGCACATTGAACAACCTGCGTCGCGCACTGAACGACCGGTGCGGGTCGCGGTGCTCGGGCGGGTGCGGGTTGCCGTGCCACGACCGGCGCGGGGCGAGGAGCCGGTTCGACACGCCGCGGTGGCGCGGGCCGCGGTTCAACGCGGCGCGGCGCAGTGGCGGCGGCCACGGTTCGCGCCTCGGGACGAATGATGCGCACGTAGGAATCGTCAACAACGGGCTGAGGCCGCGAACGATATTCCGTCGCGACGATCGGCGGCGAATATTGGCGAACCGGCCGTTCAGCCAGCGGCGGCGGCGTGTACTGCCGAACGGGCGCCGGCCGCTCAACGGGCGGAGAATATTGCCGCGACGCCGACGCGACGCGCGGCGCGGTACGCGGTTCCCACGGCTTGAATTTGAAATCGTCCGGTAACTTCGGCGCGTTCACGCTCGTCGACGCCGCGCGCACGCGCGGCGGCACCGGCTCCCGCGTCCGTTCCGCAATTCGCGGAAAGATGGATCGCGATTCTTTCGGTTCCGGCTCGAACGGCTCGATGGACGGCGACTTCGCCCGCGGAGCGAATGGATTTTTCAACGACCAGCGCGGCGCGGCCGCCTCGACCGGCTTCTCCTCAATGATCGGCTCCGGCCGCTCTCGCTTCCAAAAGGCCAGCTTCGACGGCTGGCGTTCCGGCATTGCCGCGACCTCGCACTCCGCGCAGTGCGTTTCTGGATCATGTTTCGAGCCGTGAGAACGTAGCCGCGACAGCAGACCGACATGATGCTTCGGCTCCGCCGCCGCGCACTCCGTGCAGTGTGCTTCATGCTTCGAGCCGTGCGAATGTAGCCGCGACAGCAGACTGACGTGATGCTTCGGCTCCGCCGCTTCACACACTTCGCAATGCTCGTGCATCGCCGCAAGCTTTTGCTTCAAACGCGACAGAAGATTAAATCGAAAATGCTTCTTCCCGCAATCCGGACAGCAGTCGTCGCATTCGACGGCTTCGCACGTGTCGCAGTGACTGCAATGCGGCCGCGCGTTGCAGTCCGTACACTCGTGCACACCCGCACTCTTGGTGGACGGCATGATCATCGGGCCTTCGGACACGACGGCGCCTGGCGCGATCGATATTGGTTTCAACCGTTGCGGTTCGGCGCTGGTGCCGGAGCCTTCCGCCGATTCCGACGCCGGACGCACGTTCTGATCGGAGACAACTTCACGCGACGGAGCATTCGGCGACACGAGCGCGGGACCGTCCGTGGCCGAATGCGACGGAGCTTGCGGATTGCCCGCCGCGACTGACGTCGCGGAGTCGGTGGCGCCGTTGGATCGACTGGCCGGCTGCCAACCCTTTTTCTTGGTCGATTTCACCGTGCCGGCCGGTGACTCGGGCATCAGCGTCTGCGCCGCGAGACACGCGCTTTCCAGCGAGAAAAACAGGACGGCTGCCGCAATCCATTGCCCTCGCAACCGCATGATTGAATCCTCCACCGTTCGACCGGCGCCGGCGCCGCAAAACTTGCGCAGCTTCTCTGATTTGGCGACTTGCGACCAAACGGAAATTGAAGTCGAAGTGTCCGAGTTCCCCGTTCTGCTTTCGACCGGGTTCGCGAGGGAACTTGATTTTGGTTGGCGAGTTGTCCGCGCGCCTCAGATCAGTTCGCGAATCGGCTGGCCGTCGCTAAGGATATGCACCGGACGGCCGGCAAAATCGGCAAAGGTTCGCGCGGCGTCGATGCCCAACTGGCGGTAGATCGTAGCGAGCAAATCTTGCGGCGAGTACGGCCGCTCGGTCGGGAACTCGGCCTTCGCATTGGTCGCGCCGACGACCTGCCCCATCGCGAGACCGCCACCGGAAACGAGGGCCGTGTACGCTTGCGGCCAGTGGTCGCGGCCCGTGCCGTTCGTGTTCGAACTCAGTCGCGGCGTGCGGCCGAACTCGCCCACGACGACAACCATGATCTGCCGGTCGAGGCCGCGTGCGAAGATGTCCTCTATCAGCGCCGACAGCGCCTGATCCATGTACGGCAACCGCACGCGCATGAACTGGCCAAAATGGCCCGGGCGGCCGGCGTTCATGATGTGGTCGTCCCAGTTCGTGAACTCCTGCCCGGACTTCGGCGTGTCGATGAACAGGCTGACCACTGCCGATCCCGCCTCGGCCATTCGCCGCGCAAGCAGACAACCTTGGCCCCACAAGTGCCGGCCGTAACGATCGCGCAGCACTTCGGGCTCTTTCGCAAGGTCAAACGCCTCCGCCGCGCGCTGGCTGGTGAGCATCTGGAACGCCTGCTCGCGAAACCTGTCGGTCGCTTCTAGCTGGCCGTTCGCATCGAGGTCGTTGCGGTAGCGGTCGAATTTCTGCAGCAGCCCGCGGCGGTCTTCGAGGAATTTGCCGTCACGTCCGGCGGCGAGAGACAGGTGCGGCGGCCGGTAGTTCGCGGTGGACGGGTCGTTCACTTCGAGCGCGGCATGTTGCGGACCGAGATACGTCGGCCGCGTCATGTACGGCTGGCGCGGCAGCGCCACGTACGGCGGGATTCCGTCGCGACCCATGCCACGCACGGCGCTCGCCACGGAACCGAAATCCGGATGCTCGCTCTTCGACTGCGACGTCGGGTCAAGCACGCTCGGCCGCTTGCCCGTGAGCACGATGATGCCGCCGTCGCTGTGAATGCCGACGTCGTGATTGAGCGACCGCACCAACGAGAATCTGTCCGCGAGCTTCGCTTGAAGCGGAAACAACTCGCAAACGTCGATGCCCGGCACGTTCGTGCGGATCGGCCGGAATATGCTGCGATACTCGGCCGGCGCGTCGGGCTTGAGGTCGTACGTTTCGAGTTGCGACGGACCGCCGTGCAAATAGAGCAGAATGACCGAAGTTTGCCGGTTCGGCTCGCCCGCCGCCGCGCGGCCGGCCAGAACATCCGCCAGTCCGAGGCCGCCCAGCGCGAGCGATCCGATGCGAAGAAACGCACGGCGCGAAATCGGCCCGCGGCAATGATCGGTCGCCTGTCGTCGTGTGCTCATGCGGTTCGCTCGCTAGTCGTTCGAGCGCGCCCTCGGCGGCGCTGCCGGCTCCGTTCGCTCGCGAAGCAGCCGCTCCCGTTTTCTCTCGCGAATCACGTCGATGACTCCCTGCAGATCTTGCACGAAGCGATCGGCGTCCACTTTTACTTCGCCGGCGCCACGGACGGACACGTCGCGAATTTGTTCCACCGTGCCTTTGAGGTGTAGCACGAACTGGCCGAGCGTGCCCATGTCGCGATCGAGCTGCGCCTTGCGCTCTTGGTCCAGTTTGGTCATTTGGTCGATTCTATCGAGCGTTTCGTCGATGAGGGCGAGTTGCGATTTGAGTTCTCCGGTGAGGTCGCCGGCTGCCGCGGCGGGTTTCTGCGGCACGGCCGCGTCGTCACCGTCATCGACGACCGGCGCCGCACTGTCGCCGCCGAACCCGCCGAGCGATTCGGACCGCACGGCCAATTCGCGGGCCATCGTGCGATAGTCTTCCATGCCCTTGATGCGTTCCTGTTCGCGCAGTTGGTTCGTCAGCGCGGTGAGCGTCTGGTCAAACTTGCCGAGGCGAAAGAACAGTTTCGCGGCCGCTCGATCGCTGCCGGATTTGGCCGCGTCTTTGTCGGCCATTTTCGTTTCGTAGTCGCGGATCGCCTCGCGCAGGTTCGTCTCCGCCGCGCGGGCGTCGCGCGTGGACGGTACACCGAGCAACATCAGCCGCAGATCGCGGGGCAATTCCACTCGCATGTCCTGGCCGCCGTCGCCGGCAAACGCCGTCGCGGTCCAGGCAAGCGAAATCGTCAGAATCAGGGATGCGGTTCTCATGAAAAACTCCTTCCCGCAAAAGTGTTCAGCGCCACAACACCGGCACGCTCCGTCGTCGTTCGCCGGGCCGAGCAACCGCAAATGCTAGCAGGTCGAACACGTTCGCGCCCAGACGGGCCGGCGGAATCGCGCTACCGAGCAAGCTGTTGACCCGCCAACGACGCGGGCACTTCGAGGCCGTGGGCGGTCATGAGCCGGTCGTCGGCGAGCAGGTCGCGGGCCGGGCCGTCGGCATGGATGCGGCCTTCGTCGAGCACAATGACGCGCGAGCAGAGTTCGAGCACCATCTCCAGATCGTGCGTGGCGATGATCTTTGCGGCCGGCAGTTCGCGCAGGATGTTCATGAACTGCCGCCGGCCGCGCGGATCGAGGTTGCTCGACGGCTCGTCGAGCGCGAGGATCATCGGCTCGCACGCGAGCACGCCCGCCAGGCAGACACGCTTGCGCTCGCCGAAACTCAGATGATGCGGCAGCCGGTCGTCGTAGCCCGCGAGTCCGACGTCCGCGAGGCTTCGCTGGGCGATCGCCCGCGCCGCGGCCGGGCGCGCGCCGAAATTACGCGGGCCGAACATCACATCATCGAGCACCGTCGGACAAAAAAGCTGATCGTCCGGATCCTGAAATAGCAGCCCGACGCGGCGACGCACTTGCGGCAGGTTCGGCCCGATCACCGCCAGGCCATCGACCCAGACGTGCGGATCATCCGTGTGCGCGTGAGCCAACTCGTCGCCGAGGTGATGATGGTGATGCTCGTATTGGCCGCGGCCGGGCAAGATGCCGTTTAGATGTTGCAGCAGCGTCGACTTGCCCGCCCCGTTCGGGCCAACGAGTCCAACCGACTCGCCGGGGGCAAGCTGAAACGACACGCCGCGCAGCGCCATGCGCCCGTCCGGATAGTGATAGTTCAACTCGCGCACGTCGAGGACCGGGGCGCTCATCGGCCGTCCTCCGAGGGCATCTTGCCGGTCCATCCGCGCGCACACATCGCCGCGTACACCCGCTCCGCTCGCTCGAACGCCCGCACGAACAACATGCCGACGAACGTGGCCATCAGCCCGACCTCGCGCCACACGCTGGGATAAAACGTGCGGGCCAGTTTCGCGCGGCGCATTTTGTCCAGCTCGTCCGCGAGCACAAACATGTAGCGATACATGAACGCGAGAATCGAAATGAAAATCTGCGGCACGCCGAGCCGCTCCAGCGCGGTGAGCAGTCGCTGAAACGGCGTGGTCGCGACCAGCGTGATCATCGTCGCCAGCGAGACGAGCGACCGAACGAGCAACTGCGCGGCGGGCCGCCAACCGGCGTCGAAGCCGCGGCTCAACGGAAACGCACTGGCCAGCATCAGCAGAAACGGCAAGGTCGCGATCAATCGCACGAATAAATATCGCCACGGCAGCCCCGACACCGCGTAGAAACAGAGCACGACGCCCGCCTCCCACAGGAAGAGCGGCCACGCCGACCACGGCGTCGCGACGGTCGCAGCGACCAGCACAAGCGCGAACAGTATTTTCACGCGTGCATCGAGGCGATGCACCACGCTCTTGCCTCGGCTGTACCGGTCCAGGAAGTCAACTTGCATGAGGCGTGGGTGAGATGGCAGGTAACGACGCCGACTTTGCTCGCAACGACCGCGCGAGCACGAAGGCGGCCAGAAACACGATGAGTGTGCCGGCCGCGCCGGCCGCCGATCCGGCAACTTGCAGATTCCTGATTCCCGGCATGGAATAATCGGACATGGGAATCAATTTTCTCAGCGTCGCGTACACGGCACTCGATTCGCCCGACTCCGCGCTGGCGTCGGTCAGCACGCGTTCGAGGCCGTCGAGTTGCTCGGACGCCAGCGGCGACAGGAACACCGCCAAGACGAACGCGACGGCTAGCCCGGCGATCACGACTTGTGCGGTCTTCGCAATCGCGCCGGCCCGGTGCGACTGACCGTAAATCAGATCCGGCCGCGTTCGCAGCACAACCGAAATGGCGAGACCCGTGATTAGCGCCTCGCCAATGCCGATCATCGTGTGAAAGAGCAGCATCGCGCCGAGCGTCGGACCGAGCGGCAGGTCGCTGCCCAGCGCGAGTTCGATCGAGCACGCCATCGCGCCGAGCGCGACCGAAAACCACGCGGCGACGACCGCCGCCGCGACCGTGCCCGCGGCACCGCCAAACCAGCGACGCAGCGGATCAAATATCGCGTAGCCGACGAGCGAACCTGCGACGCCGACATTCAAGAAATTGGCCCCGAGCGTGGTGACGCCTCCGTCCTGAAACAGCACGCACTGCACCGTGAGCACGACCGCCAGCACCAGCGCGCTGCTCCACGGCCCAAGCATTACCGCCGCAAGCACGCCGCCGAGCAAGTGGCCGGAGGTCGCGAGGGGAATCGGAAAGTTCAGCATCTGCGCGGCAAACACGCAGGCCGCAACAACGCCCATCAGCGGCGCGGTCCGATCGGCAAACTCGCGCCGCACGCGGTGCATCGAGTACGCGACGGCCCCGGCCGCCAGCACCGCGGTCCCCGCGCAGGTCGTCACATTTAACACAGCATCCTGAATGTGCACTTGAATTCCTCGTCAATCGGTCTCAGTGTAGCTGGCTCGCGAGCGATCCGCAATTTTGTCACGGGCCAGGTAGTGATACCGTTTGGCGAGCGGGGGCGTCAGTCCCTTGATGGGCCGCAGAGAATCAGGGGCCGCACAGTCCCCGCTCGCCAAACGGTATCACTACCTTCTCGCACCTCACGTTGACCCAACTCGACGTTTCCGCGTACCATGCTGTGCTCGAAACACTGGTGAGAACGCGATGAAACGATCCGATATCCGAAATGTGGCGATCATTGCCCACGTCGATCATGGCAAGACGACGCTGGTGGACCAGATGCTGCGGCAGAGCGGCATGTTCCGGTCGGGGGTGCTCGAACGGCTCGCCGGCGGCCAGCACGGCTTGATCATGGACTCCAACCCGATCGAGCGCGAACGCGGCATCACGATTCTGTCGAAGAACTGTGCAATCACCTACCACGCGCCGGATGGCGAGGCGTTCAAGATCAACATCATCGACACGCCGGGCCACGCGGACTTCGGCGGCGAGGTCGAGCGGGTGCTGAAGATGGCTGACGGCTGCCTGCTCTTGATCGACGCGTTCGAGGGGCCGATGCCGCAGACACGATTCGTGCTCAAGAAGGCGTTCGAGTGCGGGCTGCGTCCGATCGTTGTCGTGAACAAGATCGACCGGCCCGAAGCGCGGCCGCAGGCGGTCGTGAATGAGACGTTCGATCTCTTCGCGGAACTCGGCGCGGACGACGCGGCACTGGACTTCCCGATCATTTACGCGTCGGGCCGCGATGGTAGCGCGGGGCCGTCGCCCGACGATCTCGAACCAACGCTTCGGCCGCTCTTCGAGTCCATTCTGCGGCACGTGCCGGTCGCGGACGCGGACCCGACCGCGCCGCTGCAATTGCTCGTGACCACGCTCGACTACAGCGACTACGTGGGCCGCATCGCGATCGGCCGCGTGTTCGCCGGCACGCTCAAGAAGAACCATCGCGTGATTATGATCAAGCGCGACGGCACGCACGTGCCCGGCTTGGTCGCGCAACTGCTGCAGTTCGACGGACTCGGCCGCATCGAGACCGACGCGGTCTCAGCCGGCGACATCTGCGCGGTCGTCGGACTCGAAGACGTGGACATCAGCGACACGGTGACCGATCCGGACAATCCCATCGCACTCGACACGATTCACGTGGACGAGCCGACGCTGCACATGATCTTCCGCGTCAACGATTCGCCGTTCTGCGGCCGCGCGGGCCGGTACGTCACGAGCCGGCAACTGCGCGAGCGGCTCCGCAAGGAACTGCAATCGAACGTCGCGCTCAAGGTCGATTTCGACACCGGCTCGATGGACGAATTCCTCGTCTCCGGCCGCGGCCTGCTGCACCTGTCGATCCTCATCGAAAACATGCGGCGCGAAGGCTACGAACTCGCCGCCGGCAAGCCGGAAGTGATCCTGAAACACGAGGGCGGCAAGACGCTCGAACCGATCGAATACCTCGTCATCGACGTGCCGCTGCAGCACCTCGGCTCGGTGATGGAGATGATCGGCAACCGCCGCGGCGAGTGCACGCGCATGGAGACGCGCGAGCAGGCGGCCCACCTCGAATTCACCATTCCCGCCCGCGGCTTGATCGGCGTGCGCAGCCGCATCATGAACGTGTGTTCGGGCGAGGTCGTGATGCACCACAACTTTCACACGTACGAGCCGATGCGCGGCCTCATCCCCGGCCGAGCGGTCGGCGTGATGATCGCCAGCGAGCCGGGCACGGCCACGGCCTACGCGATGGACACCCTGCAGCAGCGTGGCACCCTATTCGTCGCGCCGCAGGAGCCGGTCTACGCGGGCCAAGTCGTCGGCGAGCATTGCCGCGAGAACGACTTGCCCGTCAACGTCTGCCGCGAAAAGAAACTGACCAACATGCGCGCGGCCGGCAGCGACAAGAACATCCTGCTGAAACCGCCACGCGAACTGACCCTCGAAATCGCCCTCGAATACATCGCCGAAGACGAACTCGTCGAAGTGACGCCCACGGCACTCCGTCTGCGCAAGCGGCTGCTCTCCGAGACCGAACGCAAGCGCGAACAGCGCCGGGCGTAGACCACTCGGCAGCACGCGACGCGTAGACGCGACGGTCTTCGTTTGATTAAATCACCGCCGCTGGGCCGCACCGAGGAACGATGGATTTGAGTTAGATCCTCGGCAGGGCCGCCACTCGGAGAGGTGGCAGAGTGGCCGAATGCGCCGGTCTTGAAAACCGGTGACGGGCATCGCTCGTCCGTGAGTTCGAATCTCACCCTCTCCGCTCAATAACCGACCGAGCCGTGACAAGTGACGGGCTAGACGTCGAGGTTTCGCACGTCGAGCGCGTGCGTTTCGATGAACTCGCGGCGCGGTTCGACTTGGTCGCCCATGAGGATTCGGAACATTTCCTCGGCCTTGTGAACGTCTTCCATGCGGACTTGCAGCAGCGTGCGCTGGCTGGGATTCATGGTGGTTTCCCAGAGTTCCTCGCCGTCCATTTCGCCGAGTCCTTTGAATCGCGTGATCGTAAGGCCGCGTTCGCCCAGCTTGCGAATCGCCGGCAATAGATCGCGGAGGTCGTCGAGAAGTGCCTCGGAATCGCCGCGGTGCAGCACGAATGCCGGCACGCGATCGGCGCCGTCCGCTGCTTCGCCCGGCAGCAACGCTTCCAGGTCCACGCCGAGTCCGCGCAGTTCGGGCACCATCTTGTTGAGCGTGCGCACCTCGTGCAGTTCGCTGACGCGGAGTAGTTGCGCGGCTTTGCCATTCGTGTCGGCCTGTTCATCGTCGGCCAGTTCGAACTCTTCGCCGCGTTCCGCCTGAGCGGTCTGAAGGAACGAGTCCATCTGCTCTTTGGTCGTGAACCAATGTTCCTCGGCGCCGCACAGCACGTGAAACACCGGCAACAGTCCGGTCTCTGGGTGCCGCCGCTTGACGAGGCCGCGCAGGCTGAGGCCGCGCCGCTCGAGCGCGAGAATCGGATCTTCCATCGTCATCAGCGTGTTGGCGAGGTGCGCCAGCCGCTCCGCTTGAAAGACCGCGCCGTCCGCACGACGCAACTCCGTATCTTCAAGGCCGAGCGACAGCAGTTCGCGGCGCATCGCTTCTTCGGTCTGCACGTAGCGGCTCTGCTTGCGTTGCCGCACGCGGAACAGCGGCGGCTGAGCGACGTACACATGCCCCTCGCTGATCAGCTTGGGCAGTTGACGATACAGGAAAGTGAGCAGCAGCGTGCGAATGTGGCTGCCGTCCACGTCGGCGTCGGTCATGAGCACGATGCGGCCGTAGCGTCGCTTGCTGATGTCCTCCTCGCCGGGCAGAATGCCGAGCGCGCCGAAGATATTGCGGATTTCCTCGTTGGCGAGCACCTTATCGAGCCGCGCTTTTTCGACGTTGAGGATCTTTCCCCGCAACGGCAGGATCGCCTGAAACTCGCTGTCGCGGCCGGAGTCGGCGCTGCCGCCGGCCGAATCGCCTTCGACGAGAAACAGTTCGCTGCCTTCGACCTCGTGCCGCCGGCAGTCGCGCAGCTTGCCGGGCAGCCCGCCGGCGCCCATCGCGCCCTTGCGGCGCGTCAGTTCGCGTGCCTTGCGCGCTGACTCCCGCGCCTCCGCGGCGAGCAGCGCCTTCTGGACAATTCGTTTTGCGGTGACCGGGTTTTCTTCGAGGAAGTTCGTCAGTGCCTCATGGACGACCGTCGCTACGATTCCCTCGACTTCACTGTTACCCAGTTTTGTTTTTGTCTGTCCCTCGAACTGTGGGTCCGGCACCCGCAGGCTGAGGACAGCCGTGAGGCCCTCTCGGAAATCGTCGCCGACGGGTGTGACCTCCTTGAAAAAATCCTCCTTCTTGCCGTAGTTGTTGATGGCGCGCGTCACCGCGGCACGAAACCCGGACAAATGGGTGCCACCCTCGATCGTGTTGATATTGTTGACGTAGCAGTAGACAGACTCACTGAACCCTTCGTTGTATTGCACCGCGACCTCGACCTGAACGCGGTCTAACTCCTTCTTCGCGTAAAAAATATCCGGGTGCAGGATCGTCTCGGTTCGATTGAGGTGCTTTACGAACTCCGCGAGCCCGCCGGTGAAGTGAAACTCCACTTCGCGCTTGTCGCGTTCGTCGCTGAGCTTGATGCGGATTCTAGAATTCAGGAATGCCAGCTCGCGCAGGCGGTTCTCCACCGTTTCGAAGCGAAACTTCGTGTCGGGGAAGATCGTGCCGTCTGGTTTGAACGTGACTTTGGTTCCCGTGTTGGACGCCTTGCCCACCGTGGTGACGGGCGTGGTGGGAACGCCCTGCGCGTACTCCTGCGTATAGACGTGGCCGTCGCGGCGGACTTCGACCTCCAGCCACTCGCTGAGCGCGTTGACGCAAGTGACCCCGACACCATGCAGGCCGCCGGAGACCTTGTACGATTCATGGTCAAACTTGCCGCCGGTGTTTTCTTTTGTGAGCACCAATTCCAGCGCCGAAATTTTCTCCGTCGGATGCTCGTCCACCGGGATGCCACGACCGTCGTCGCCGATGGTGATGCTGCCGTCCAAGTTGATTCGGACCGAGATGTTTCGGCAGTAACCCGCCATTGCCTCGTCAATCGAGTTGTCAACGACTTCGTAGATGAGGTGATGTAGTCCGCGCTGTGCGGTGTCGCCGATGTAGCGTGCCGGTCGCAATCGGATTGCTTCAATACCTTCCAGCCGCTGGATCCTTGAAGCGGTGTAGTCGCCTGATTTTGGCGACGAGACGTCGTCTTCAGGTGGAAGGTCTGCGTCTGTTGACATGGCTCCGCCTCCTCTACTGCTCGCGTGTGTGTTCGTCAGGCTACTTCGTCGATGCGGAACCTAAGTTCTCGAACGTCGTGCGTGCCCAAGGCCTCCTGCAGTTTCTTGAGCAGCGATTGTTTGTGAAATCCGGCAAGCTCTTGAAGCAGCACGGAGTTCGCCACGAGGATTTCCAAGGCCCCGCGGCGCAGTGCGCCGACGCGCGTGTATCGCGAACCCGGCTCGCCGATTACTTTCTTCCAAGTATCATTCAAGTCTTGCTGGCCGCGCAATCGCGCGTAGCCGCGGCGCGCGACGAGTTCGCTCAAAATGTCCGAGATTGATTGGGCTCCCTGCCTCCTGCGAGTCAGCATCCTGCTACCTTTCGCGCGTCAGCGGCATGACGATGTACGTGTAGCCGTCGTCCGTCTTGAACACCGCCGCACTTTGATGATCGATCAGGTCAAGCGTTACGCTCGATTCTTCATTGAGCACACGGAGCATGTCCACGATGTACCGTGGATCGAACGTGATCGTAAGGTCCTTACTATCAAACGAAATCGGCATCTCGACGAGCGACTCGCCGACCTCGGCGGCATTGGCCGCGAGTGTGAGCTTGCCTTCGCTAAACGTGCAATCAACGCCGCGGCTTTCTTCGCTGGTCACGATCATCGCTTGCTTCACCGCTTGCAACAGATCTCGCACGTTGAGCGCCACCGTCGTTTCGGATCGACTCGGGAAGACCTCCTGGTACCGTGGAAAACGTCCTTCAACGAGCCGGCTCGAAATGACTGCTCGCTTGCTTCGGATCAGCGCCTTGTTCGGCTGAAGGGCGATGTGCACCTCTTCTTCCTCGGCCTGCAAGGTGCGATCAATCAGGTGCATCGCCTTGGACGGCACGACGGGCGTGAAATCTTTTGTGTTGTGGCCACCCACGGCCGTTGCACTGCCACGAGCGACTGCAAGCCGGCGGCCATCAGTGCCAACCAAGCTGATTTTGTTCCCCTCAAGTTCAACGAGCAGCCCATTCAGTGCGTAGCGCGTGCTCTCGACATCCGTTGCGAACACGGTGCGCCGAATCATCGTGCGCAGCAGCGTGCTTGAGATCGTGTGGTATTTCTCGTCAGCGAAATCTGGTACGTCGGGAAATTCGCTCGGCGACTCAGCGGTTAGTTGAAATCGGCTGCGCTGACCGCGAATGTGCGTCTTGGTCTCGTCGGTTTCGATTTCAATCACTGGATCAGTTGACTCGCGAAGAATCGCCAGCACCCGAGCCGTCGGCAGAACGGCCTGGCCAGCCGACGTTACCTCGACACCCGCTACCTGACAGCGGATGCCGACTTCCAGATCAGTTGCCAGCAGCGTCACGCCATCCTTGTTGGCCACGAGTTTCACGTTCATCAAGATCGGCTTCGGGCTTCGCGCCGGCACGACACCAGAAACCATTTGGAATGCCGACAGCAAGTCTTCTCGGTTGCACTGAGCCTTCATGGTGCGGTCCCTCTCAAGTGTGGTCGTTGTTCCCTGCCTCTTTCGTTCTGAGAAGAGTATCTAAATACAGACTTCGTAATAAAGATGGCAATGAAAAATGTTGGTAATGCCGAATCCTTGGGCTAACTGGTTGATGACGCTAAGGTTTGCTGAAGCGAGAACTTACGAAAGTCTGTCCAAAAGTTGTGGATAAGTTGCCGGTTTGTTGTGGATTAAAAGGCGTAAACGAGACGAATGACAAAAACTAACGCTGACGATCAAAGTTTCCAGATTTCACTCGCTGGTTTTCCACATCGTTTGAACACTGTTTTGATCACAACGCGACGCAACTACTCGCCACAAAGTCAGTCGTTCGCCGGCGCTTTTTCAACTGACGTTTTCCGGGTAACCTGGACTTCGCTCGATCGCTAACAAGACCGGAAAACACTGAGTACAAATTCTGAAAAGGGAATAACTTAAGGTCGTCATTACCTCAGTGATCCAAACGGATTGTTGACCGAGTGGACAGGTCCGGCAAAGGCCGAATGTTAGCAGAGTCGGATTGCCGCGTAAAGGAATCACGAGCTGCTCGCGAGGTCGATTTTCACCTAATTTTTGCCGGTCGCTTGCTGTGTTTGCACGACTCGCGCGATGGCCTCAATTGCTGCGTCAATTTCAATGAGAGTCGTGTTACGACTGAGGCTGAAACGAATTGAACTTCGAGCCTGTCGCTCGGTCAAACCCATCGCGAGCAGCGTGTGCGACGGTGTCGGTGCGCCGCTAGCGCACGCTGAGCCGGTCGAGCAGGCGACGCCAAACAGGTCGAGAGCCAGTACAGCGGCCTGGCCATCAAGGCCTGGGAATTGAAGGTTAGCGGTGTTCGGTGACCGGTGATGAGCCGGGCCGTTCAACCTCGCGCCGGCTAGGGCTCGAAGTGCGGCCTCCAGACGATCGCACAGCGAACTGATCCGAGTCGTCTCCGCAGCCATAGACTGCACGGCGAGTTTTAGCGCTTCGGCAAGTCCCACGGCGAGCGCGACCGACTCGGTGCCCGGCCGCACGCCGAATTCCTGGTGGCCGCCTGTCAGAACGGGCTGCAAAAGTTCCGGGCGATCAACGATCAGTGCGCCGATGCCAACCGGACCGTGAAACTTGTGGCCGCTCAAACTGAGCGACGTTACGCCAAGCGATCGAAACGAAACGGGGATTTTGCCAATCGCTTGGACCCCATCCACGTGGAGTGCAATTCCGCGGCGCCTGCATTCACGCGCAACTTCAAGTACCGGTTGAACGGCTCCCGTCTCGTTGTTCACCAACATGAGCGTCGCGAGCCGCGAGTCTGGCTGCATGGCACGGCTAAATTCCTCAACGGCTACGACACCTTCAGAATTCACCGGGACGCGAGTGATAGGAAAGCCACGTCGCACGAGCAAGTCGAAACAGCCAAGCACCGACGGGTGTTCAATCGAACTGGTAACGGCGTGTGCTGGCAGTCGGCCGCACAGGCCCAGCAGCGCGAGATTATTCGCCTCAGTGCCGCCGCTGGCGAATATGACTTGCCGCGGCTCGGCGTCGAGCAGTTCGGCAATTGTCTCGCGAGCTTCTTCGAGCGCGCGGCGGGCGAGTTGGCCCTCGCGGTGCAGGCTCGAAGCGTTGCCGTACTCCGGGCTCCAGTACGGCTGCATGGCGTCGAGCACGGCCGGATCGATCGCCGTCGTGGCGTTGTTGTCGAGGTAGATGCGCTTCACGGCCGGCGGCCTCGATTACGGCAAGTGGTCAAGCAGGGCACGCGTCACGTCGGCTGTCTTCGCTGTGCCGCCCAAGTCCGGCGTGCGCGGCGAGCGTGCTCGCAGCAGCGCCCGCACGGCGTCATCGAGTGCCTTCGCCGGCCCGTTCACGCCAAGGTGCTCCAGCATCATGGCGGCGGACAGCACGGTGGCAATTGGGTTAGCGATTCCTTGACCCGCGATGTCCGGCGCCGAGCCATGCACCGGCTCGAACATGCTCGGAGCGGTTTGCTCCGGATTGATGTTGCCGCTTGGGGCGAGGCCCATGCTGCCAACGATCGCCGCGCCAAGGTCCGTCAAGATGTCTCCGAACAGGTTACTGGCGACAACGACGTCGAATCGATCAGGCCGCCGCACAAACTCCATCGCCGCCGCGTCGATCAAGAGCGAGTTCGTTTCTACGTCGCTGAACTGTTGTGCCACGTCGCGAAACACCTGGTCCCACAGCACCATGGCGAAACCTTGGGCATTCGATTTTGTAATCGACGTGACGTGCCGTCGCCTCTTCCGCGCCGCGCGAAACGCGGCCTCCATGATGCGCCGGCAGCCGCGCCGCGTGAACACCGACGTCTGGATCGCAACTTCCTCGTCAAAGCCCTCGTACAGCCGACCGCCGACGTTCGCATACTCGCCCTCCGTGTTCTCACGAAACACCAAGATGTCGATCTGGCCCGGCCCGTAGCGGCGCAGCGGCGACTCGACGCCCTCGTACAAGTACGCCGGACGCACGCACACGTATTGATCGAACCGGCGACGGATCGGCAACAGCAGTCCATTCAGCGTGACGTGATCTTGAACCTTCGGATGGCCAATCGCGCCGAGCAGGATCGCGTCAAACGGCCGAAGCGCCTCGATGCCGTCCGGCGGCAGCATCCGGCCGTGCTCGAAATAGTAGTCCGAGTTCCACGGGAACCGCGTCCACTCGATCCGCACGTCCGACGTGCCGACCGCCCGTTCCGTGACCTCAATCGCCGAACCGATCACTTCCGGACCGATGCCGTCGCCGGCGATGACCGCGATGCGAATTTGCCGCATTGAGAAACTCCAAAGCGTGTCCAACGATCGTCCGCAATTCCGTCACTACGCCAAGGCCCGCAGCACGAGCAGCAAGCCGACGATGAACAGCGGAACTCCCAGAATTCGAAACACCGGCACTAGCATGAGCGCCACGCCGACCACCATCATCACGAAACCGAGCGCGATCACGACCACGCGCCCGGCAAGATCAATGATTCGACCGATTAACCGGAATGGAAACGCCAGCACGTTGAACAGGAAGTCCATGGCGGGAAGTTTAGACAAAAGAACGCCGCGCGTCTTGTGGATCGGCGGCGTTCAGGTCGCTGATTTGGCGGCTTGCGGCCGTTAAGTGAACAGTTCTTTCACCACGCTGCCGCCGTCCACGATCTTGAGCGGACGGCCGAGCGGGCTGGTGTTTTCGCGCCGCGGATCGATCTTGAGCGAGTGGCACATGCTTCTGAGCAGATCGGCCACGCCGACCGGGCGGTCTTTGAGGTCCGTGCCGTCGGCATTGGTCGAGCCAATGACCTGTCCGCCGCGGATGCCGCCGCCAGCCAGCGCGACGTTGAACGAGCGCGGCCAGTGATCGCGGCCGCCGTTCGGGTTGATGCGCGGCGTGCGGCCGAACTCGCCCATCCAGACCACGAGTGTGGAGTCCAACATGCCGCGTTCCTTGAGGTCCGCGACGAGCGCGGCGAAGCCGGGATCGACGTCTTTGGCAATTCCGGCCACGCGCGTGAAATTGTCCTGGTGCGTGTCCCAGTTGCCCGGCGAGCGGACTTCGACGTACGTGACGCCGACTTCGACCAATCGCCGCGCCAGCAGGCAGCCTTGGCTGAAAGAATTTGATCCGAACTTCTCGCGCGTCTTTTCCGGCTCCTGCGTGAGATCAAACGCCTTGAGCCGCGGGCTGAGGACCATGTTCGCGGCCTTGTCATAGAGTGCCTGGTGGTCCGCGACGGCGTCCTTCGCGCCCGAGTCGGCAAAATCTTTTTCAAGGCGCTTCAGCAAACTGACGCGCCGGCCAAGCCGCGCCCCGGCGACCGTCTGCGGCAGTGTCGTGTTCGCGGGCGGCCGGCTCGGATCGCCGACGAGAAACGGATCGAACTCGACGCCGAGAAACGCAGCGCCCGGCGGCCCGCCCTGGCCTTGGCCACCCGTTTGAACGTGTACAAAGTGCGGTAGGTCGAAGTTCGCGTCCGCGATCTCGCTGCACACCAGCGAGCCGAAACTCGGATGCTTCACTGAACCGCTCGGCACGTAGCCGGTGTGAAGCTGGTAGCTGGCCCGCTGATGATTGCCCTCCTTGTTGTTCATCGAGCGAATGATCGCGAGGTCGTTCATGATCTTGGCGGTCTCCGGCCAATGTTCGGCGATTTGAACGCCCGACACAGCGGTGGAAATCGCCTTCGTCTCGCCGCCATTCGACGTGCCGGGCTTCGGATCGAACGTCTCGAACTGGCTCGGGCCGCCGCCCATCCAGAGCACGATGCAGGCCATGCCCTTTTTGCGCAGCTCATCCGCGCGGAGCGTCATCAAGTCGCTCCAGCCGAGAGCCGAGAGGCCCGCGGCACCAACGCCGATCGAACGCAGAAATCCGCGGCGACTCACGACGCCGTCGCGCGACATGCCGACTTCGAGAACTGATCGCAGTGACATGGCTTGCTCCATTCTGGAATGACGAATGACGAAATCCAAATGTCTAAAGAAGCACCAAGGTCGAAGCCCGAATGATGAAAGCTCGCGATTTCGTCATTCGGCATTCTTTAGACATTCGTCATTCGACATTCGTCCTTTCTGGTTTATCTCTTTGTGATGAACTCTGTCGAATTCACCAGGCTCCACAGCAGGTCTTCGAACGCCTCGTGCCGATTGTTCACGTCCTTGATGTGCTCATGGCACGTTTTCATCTCTTGGTCGGTCGGCACGCGGGCGAGCACTCGTTTGTAGAGCAGCCGCACGAGTTCTTCGTCGTTGTCGTAGACCGAGAGCAGCCGGCCGAGCAGCGTGTCGCCCTGAGCACGAACTTGGCCGGTGATGAGTTGGTTGTTCATCATGAAGAGGGCCTGCGGCACGGTGCCTTGCACGTCGTCGATCGGCGTGGACGGATCGACGCCGAAGACGGCCGTAACGCTGAGGCGCGGACCGCCGGGTCCGAAGCGCCGCGCCTGCGGGGACGCGGCCATTACGAAACGACCCAGCGCCGCCTCTTCAATCCCGAAGGCACTCATCAGCGAATCGAAAATCTGGTCTCCCGACAGGCGCGTGGGGCACACGGACGCGAACGGAGTCGATTCCGCGGATGGATCGCGCGGCCGGATTTCCCGCTGATAGGCCTCCGTGTTCATTACCAGCCGGAACAGCCATTTCACGTCGTAGTCCGACGCCCGCCAGGCGGACGCGAGGCGATTAATGGCCGTGGGGAACCGCACGGTGCGGCCGGGTCCGAGGTCGTCCACTGGCTCGTAGAAGCCTTCGCCCATCAACTCGCTCCAGATTCGGTTCACGTACGCACGGGCGAACCACGGATCGGATTTGTCGGTCACGTACTGCGCGAACATGGCCCGCCGCTCGACATCTGGCAGACTCTGGGCGGGCGTCTGGCCGAGCAAGAACTGTGGGTGCATCGTATGTTTTTTCTCCGAGTCTTCCTTGTCAGGCATCTGATGTTCGCGTGGGAATCGGCCGCCGATTTTGGCCACGGCCTTGGGCGGCGCGCCGCCCGGCCGAAAATCGTCGGTCGCTTTCACCACGAAACTGCGCGGGTCGTTCGGATCCATTCGGGTCACGATCGTGCGCGCGAAGAACGCGGCGACCTCGTGAAACTGCTCGCGCTTCCACTCGTCGTACGGGTGATCGTGGCATTGAGCACACGCGATCTGAATGCCCATGAACACGCGCGTGGCCTCGGAGGCGAGGTTGACCGGCAGATTCGGCGTGTTGTTCTCGTTCTGTGCGAAGATCAGGAACGTGCGGCCGTCTTCCTGCACGTCGCCCTTGGCGGTGATCAGTTCGGTCGCGATCTTGTCCCAGTGCACGTTCTGCTTGAACTGGTCGGTCATCCAGTCTTCGAAGTTCTTGGAGACGCCGCCGGCGCGGGCGAACTGCTGATTGATCGCGTGATAGCTGATCACGTCGCGCCAGTAGCGCGCCCAGTTGCGCGCGGTGTCGTCGGAATCGAGCAGTTCGTCGATCACCTTCAATCGTTTGTCCGGGTCGGTGCTTTCGACGAACTCGTCGAGCTTGTCGGGCGTGGGCGGCTTGCCGGTGAGGTCGATGGTGACGCGGCGCAGGAAGTCTTCATCTTTGACGACTGGCGACAGTTCGCGGCCGGCGTCCTGCAATTCCTTGTTCAGGATCGCGTCAATTTCGGAGGGCTTGATCGCTGCGGCGAGCGGATTGGCGACGTCGCTGGACCGCGAGACGGGGCGAGCCGGCGTCTTCTTCGGCGGGCTCGGCTGCTCGTCGCGCGACTGCTTGATCTTCTCCATCACCTTCTTCTTGAGCTTTTCGCGCGCCGGGTTTTCCGACTGGGCGGTCGCCCAACTGGCTGCGATCAACACAATGCTGAAGCTCGTCACGACCGCTAAGAGTCGCTTCGTCGCACTCGTGTCTGAGGTTCCGCGTCGCATGAGTTTCACCCCCGAACGTGGCACTTGAATCGGCACTGGAACGCCGCACATTGTAGCTTAGACCACTTTGACCGCAATTCCCGGCCGCGTGCGTGATCGCCGGTTCCTCTTAATTAGCCGGAATTTGCACCGCTTGGCCACGGAGCCTGTCGATTGATTAGCTCATTTAACCCGCGCGCGGCGCGGCGGTTTCGCGAATTGTCGATTGTCGAATCGGCTGGTCGTCAACGAGCGGCCTCTGCTGGTTGGTCTGGAAAGTCGGTACGCGCGAGGACGGTGACCTCGCGCAGCGGCGTGCCGTCGGTCCAGCGGCCCATGAATCGAAGTTCGGGCGTGTCGCCGAGCGCGAATTCGCGATGGCGGTTGAAGAACGCGGCGTCGAGCAGCCCGTCGCAGAGTTTCCAGTATCCGAAATAATCGAGCGCGTCGCGCGTGCGATTCCGCCAATCTCGGCGATCGGCGTCGCGATCGGCGTCAAGCGATTCCGCGGCACACGGCGAGAAGTGATCCGAGACGAGCGGCGGGACGCCGTGATCGTCGGAGTGAATCACGACGTAGTTTTTGTTCGCGGCCGGCACGCGCGACGAGCCGAGAAAGATGCGCCGCGCGGACGCGTCCCGTTTCACGTCGGCCCCGATGGCCACGACAAGCAGCGTTTCCGGCGCGATGCGGTCGTAGGTTCCGACCAGCGGCTCAAACGTAGGCTCGGCGACGAACACCGCGCGGACCAGCGGCAATTCCAACTCGCTCGCGCGATCGGCGATGTTGACCGACATGATCGCGCCCATCGAGTGCCCGACGAGCGCGAAGCGGTCGAGGTCCGGTCGCACCGGACCGGACGACTGCAATTGTTCGATCGCGTCGCGCACTGCGGTCACGGCGTGGCCGGTCATTTCGCGTGGCAGCGTTCGCACGTCTTCTTGATAACGCGGATAGACGACGATGTTGCCGCGCCGGACGAGGTGCTTGATCCACGCGCCGTAAACTGTCGGGTCCATGGCGCCCCAGCCGTGCAAAAAGACAACGATCGGCGCCTGCGTTGGCTGCGGCTCGGCCGGCGTGAACAGCCAAAACTGCCGCGCGCCGCGGCCATGTTTCGATATTTGCATCGCGGCGTGCGGGTAGTCGGTCGAACCGGGACCGCTCGCCGGCTGGGCCGGCTGAGCCGGGACCGCCGCCTGTCTGCCGTCGTCGTTCGGGGGCTGCGTGCTCGCCAGCACGGTGATGCCGAACATCAAGCAAAAGAAAATGAGCACACCGCGGCGCGGGCGCGAACGAAGCCAATTTTCTCGGCCACTCACCACGCATCCCCCTTCCGAATCCGTCCGAGTTCGTTCGCTCCGTCAGCGATTGAGTATCCAAATTGCCAGACCGAGCGCGCCGACGATCACAACGCCGGCGATCACGATCGGCAGCCAGTTCTTCTCGCGTCGTCGCAGCGGTGCGCCGGCCCGCAACGCCTCGACCGTTCGCACGATGTCCGATTTCATCTCCGTCTGTTTCGGGCTGTGCTTGAGCTGCGCCACGAGATCGACGAAGTCGTTGAAGGCATTTAGGTGCAGCCACGGGCCGTTTTCGTTCCGCGAAATCCGCATGTCGCCGGCGAGGCGTCCCGACTTGACGCTCTGGCGAACGTCGTCGGTGCGGAGTTTCACCTGCTTGCGCTGTCCGCTCGCGTCGAAGTAACGCACGAACCAAACGTGTTGCTCATCCGCGGCACCGGCTGCCTGCCTGCCTGCCGCGCCTCCGGCAGCGACGTCCACCTCCGCGCGAGTCGGTTGCTCTTCGATCGGCAGCGGCCGCGCTTCGCGCGGCCGGCCTTCAATCTCACTCAAGAAGTCCACGCAGTTCTCGAACCGCTTGGCCGGGTCCGGGTCGGTCGCTCGGCGAATGACCGCCGCAACTCGCTCCGACACGGCCGGGTTCAGCGACCGAATGTGCGGCAAGTCGTCGGCCAACTTGCGTTGATACATCGCGAGCGGTTCGAGGCCGGGCCACGGCACGACGCCGGCGAGCAGCATGTGCAGCGTCGCGCCGAGTCCGTAAACATCGCAGCGCGCGTCGGCGTTTTTCGCGTCCTTGAACTGCTCCGGCGCCATGTAGTTCGTCGTGCCGACGCCCTTGCCAGCCTGCGTCAGGCCGAGATCGGCGTCGAGTCGTTTCACCAGTCCGAAGTCCGCAAGTTTCACGGTCCCATCGGCAGCGATGAGCACGTTTTCCGGCTTCACGTCGCGGTGGATGATTCCTTTTTGGTGAGCGGCTTCGAGTGCCTCGGCAACCGCGACGATAATTCGCACGGCCTCGGCTTCCGCGAGCGGCCCCGTGCGCTTGGCGCGCCGCGCGAGGCTCTCGCCCTCGACGTACTCCATCGCGAAATAGTGCATTCCGTCCTGCTCGCCGACCGCGATCGCTCGCACGATGTTGGGATGGTCGAGTCGCGCGGCCGAACGTGCCTCTTGATAAAACCGCTGCAGCGCGACGGTATTGGCCGCCAATTCATCGGGCAAGATCTTCAGCGCGACCGTTCGGTCCATGCCGCGCTGAAATGCTTTGTAGACGGTCCCCATGCCGCCCCGGCTGATGCGTTCGCGAATCTCGAACCCACCCACGGTGCGGCCCGTCAGATCAGGTTGAGCCATGCGGTCCACCGAAAAGTCCTCACACCGATCGTCAGTGAGACAACTTAGCTCGTCGGTGTACACGTGGCAACTCGCCGCCGGGCCGGCCGCGTCCGGTTGCGCCGGTTGTGTCAGCCGGAATCGCCTGGCTAAAATGTGAGTGCAACGAACGAATCCACAACCAGCGTAGCAGCACACTCCGTGTGCCGTGGCCATTGCCGTCGCCAGCGGACGGCACACGGAGTGTGCCTGCTACAATTGTTGCGGGACAACGAGGGTGCTTCATGCCGACGCCGACAGTGCCGACCAACATCGCCGACCGGGCTCATCAGGCCGGCATCATCACGCTCGACCAGCTACGCGAATGCTGGGACGAACTCGGCTCGCGCAACGCACCGCCGGAGGAACTGAGCCGCGCGCTGCAACGCAAAGGGTTCCTCACGCCGTTTCAGCTCGACAAGCTGAAAAAGGGTGACACGGGCGGCTACTTTTACGGCACGGCGAAAATCTTGTACAAGGTCGCGTCTGGCGGCTTCGCGCGCGTGTACCGCGGCATCAACACGCACACCGGCGAGCCGGTCGCCGTCAAGGTGCTGCGGCAACGCTGGACCAGCGACAAGGCGTCCGTCGACGCGTTTTATCAGGAAGGCAAAGTGGGCGTGGCGCTGCGGCACCCGAACATCGTGCGCATCGACGAGGTCGCCGGTCATGACGCGGTGCACTTCATCACGATGGAGTTCGTGGAGGGAGGCAACCTGCGTGACTTTCTGCAAATTCGCGGCGGCCGACTGGGACGCGACGAGTCAATCAAGTTAATGGGCGAGGCGCTGAGCGGACTCGCCTACGCGCTCGATCAAGGCGTGACGCATCGCGACCTCAAACTGACGAACCTGCTCGCGTCGTCGCAGGGAACGATCAAGCTGGTCGATTTCGGCTTGGCCACCCTGCACAAAGATGAGCGGCGTGCTGAAGAGGCGCACGGCCAGCGGACCGTCGAGTACGCGCTGCTGGAGAAATCGACAGGCGTCGAAAAGGGCGACCCGCGCAGCGACATCTTCTTCTTGGGCGCGGTGTTCTATCAAATGCTCAGCGGCACGTCGCCGATCCCGGAAAAGAAGGACCGCGCCGCCCGGCTGTTGCGCACCCGCGTCGACAACATCCGGCCGGTTCGCGACATGTACACGGCCGCCGACCGGCACCTCGCGCAGATCATCGATCGCATGATGTCGCTCAACGTGCGTGAACGCTATCAATCGCCGCACGCCGTGATTGAGGCGCTGAACGCGGTTTCGGGCATCGCGCCGGCCACCGCCGCGCCGGCCGCGGCCCCAACGCCTGCCGCGCCAGCGGCCGAACGGCCCGCCCCGGCAAAGGCACCGACCGCTGGCCGGTCCGTGCTGCTCGTCGAAGCCAACGCCGGTTTGCAAAACACGATTCGCGAGAAACTGAACGCTGCCGGATACCGCGTCTTGCTCACCAGCGACCCGCAGCGTGCGCTCGATCGCTACCGGGAACAGCCGGCCGATTGCGTCGTGGTTGATTGCGAAACGACCGGCAAGGCGGGCCTGGACGCGTTTCTCGAAATGATCGAATTCGCGAAAACTCACAAACTGCGCTGGGCCGGCGTCGTCATGCTCAAAAGCGATCAATCCGAGTGGCGTTCCCGCGTTGCGACCGACGACCACTCCGTCGTGATGATCAAGCCGATTACGATGCGTCAATTGCGTGAGCACGTGCAACGCATGGCGCCGGCCGCAGCGGCAGGCTAAACCGGCAATCCATCTTGCACGATTTCGGAAAGTTGGAGTACCATCGATCCGCAATCGTTGGTGCCGAGCTGCGGGCCGCGATGGATGCGATGGCTGGCCGGCACAGAAAAGGGGGCGTCCTGATTACTTGGAGAAATGGCTGAGATGAACTCTCCAGTCGAAGCCGCAAACGCTGTGGCGGAACACAGCGTTTACTCAAATGCCGAAGTTGAGCAGGACATCCACAAATGGATTGAGAGCGAAAAGGCGCGGTGCGACCTGGGCCACGCCGCCGTGCGCAACTGGAACCGCAGCTACTGGCTGCACTTCTACCGATCGTGTTTCGTCAAGCACGTTCGCGGCCAGGTCCGCTTTCGCGAGTTCCACCCGCAGACGTTCAACATCGTCAACAATCGTCTCTCCGCCTCCCCCGAACTGCTCGAAGTAATCCTCGACATGGTCCGCGAAGGGGCCGAAAACCTGCCGCTCATCTGGTGGGCTTTTGAGCGCCAGCACCCGATGGATCAGGTGATCGAAATCCTCGAAGCGCTCGACATCAACAGCCAGCGCCTCGCGCCGCCGCGCGACTCGCGCGACTCGTGATCGCGCCGCATTATGCTCGAATCGAGCCTGAAGCGCCAGCGAAGGTTGCGTCAGAACCCCAGAAGCCGGCTACGGCGTGCCGCCCAGACCGCTCGCTTCAGCCTTTGCCAAATTGCTGCCCAACGCCAACGTCGATGCGCTCAAGTCCATCGCCTTCTGCAACTCTGCGAACCTCGATTGCGGCACGACGAAAACGATCATGACCTTTTGCGATCCGTCTTCCGCGAAGTAATACTGCCAGTTGTACGCGACCGGCTGCGCATTCTGACCGACCTGCCGACTGGTCTCGCCGGAGAATCGTTCGAACGACGCCTGCCCCCCGTAAACGGCATTAGTCGATTCGGGCGGCAGCGGCGTGAGCTGATCGCCCGTTGGCCCGAGGTGCGCCGTGTTTACGTTTCCGATTGCAACGCGCTGGAATTCTAGGAGCGATTCGGGGCCGGCACTGCCCATGACGATCACTTCCAGTTGCGCGCCGGCGTCCTGAAACCACGCGACCAGATCCTTGCGCTCTTCAGGCACCTGGACCGGATCCGTCGGCTTGATCGGCCGGATCCACATGGGGAATTCGTTGGGCGGCCGGTACGCCGCACTCAGCGCGGCGTCCAATTGGGCTCGTCGTTCATAGTTGGAAAAATTGTTCACCATCGTTGTCGTGTACGACTGCTGCTGCCAAAAGCAGCCGCACGAGGCGATTGCCAACGCGAGCAGCAGCCCGCGAGTCCGCGAGAGCGTTGCACTTTGGTTCGGCCAACTCATGATCTGAAACTCCGTGTCACATCTTGGTTCGCTGTCAGTCCCCGCGGCAATCTTCGCCAACGAATTGTCGGCGGCCCGCAGGCTGTTGTCAACGAGCGGCCGAAACCGGCCTCGCTCGCGCCTCCCAAAAAAATCCGCAGCGCCTGCTTGACAACGTCCTACAGCCGTAGTAGGATCAGACCCAATTCTACTACGGATGTAGTTGATCGGTACGGAAAGACGACGACCTGTTCGCGGGAGGATGCTGTGGCGACTGCGGGTGGAAACATTGCGGCGGCGGAGATGGACGTGCTCGGTGCCCTGTGGCGGCTCGGCTCGGGCACGGTGCGCGACGTGCTCGAAGACTTGGAGCGGCAGGCGCGGCGGCTCGCGTACACGACCGTGCTCACGCTGCTCGGCCGCTTGGAGCGAAAAGGCTACGTCGCGCGAAACAAGACCGACGCGCTGGCCCACGTGTACCGGCCGCGGATTTCACGCGACCGCGTCTTGGCCGCGCGGCTCGGCACGATGGTGAAACAACTGGGCGACGGCGAGGCCGCGCCGCTCATCATGCAACTGGTGCAGGCCCACAAGCTGTCGCCAGACGACATCCGGCAGCTTCGCGGCGTGCTCGCGGAATTGGAAAAGTCGCGCGGCAATTGAGCGGTGGTTCGCAATCTGGCGCTGGTACTCTTACTGAGTCGTCGGAGTAGACCGGTGACGATGCTATTGAGCAACTTGGCGTGGAACGCGCTCGAGGCGACGCTCGTCGCGCTCGTCGTCGCCGCCGTGTGCAGGTCGCGTCGCGTTAGTCCCCCGCTCCGTCATACGCTCTGGCTCTTGGTGGTCGTGAAGTTGCTCATGCCGCCGGTCGTGCAGCATTCGATCGGCCTGAGTGCCTGGCGGACGCGCGGAATTGACTCGCTGCGCGGCTGGCTGGCGACGGGACAAGGTGAACGTGTGGCGACGCCGCGATCAGCGCTGATTGCGGTGGAATCTTCCGAGAGCGACGTTGCAATGACGTCGGTTGATTCAATGCCCGACTCGCCGCCGCCGGCAATCACGCCGGAATCGCTGGAACGGGAATTGTCGCTCGCCGCGAGCGAATTGGCCGAATTGAGTTCGGGTCTTGCGCCGAGCAGCGTGGAATTGCCGGCGCCGGCAGTGCCTCCGCAATCCGCACCATCCGGCGCGGCGATTGAAACAGCCGCGATTTCTGACGCGCGATGGAGCGGACTGCTCGAACTGCTCTTCTCGCGCTGGTTTCTGGTTGCACTCGCGGCCGCATGGGCGGCGGGAGCGGGCACGCTCGCGCTGCGACGGCTGCGACAGGCACTGGCCATGCGGCGGCTGCTCCGCGAGACCGAGCGGGCGCCGGCGGCTGTTATCGCGGCGTGCGAGCGCTTGTCGCGCGGCCTCGGGCTGAATCGTTCGCCGGCCGTGCGCGTGACACGCGCGGCGGTGTCGCCAATGGTTTGCACGTTGGGCCGAGCGACGATCGTGCTGCCGGCCGGTCTCGTTCGCGGCGCAACAGACGACGAACGAGTCGAGAGCGTGCTGGCCCACGAACTCGCGCACCTGCGTCGCCGCGATCATTGGGTGTGTTGGTTCGAGTTGGCCGCGAGCCTCGCGTACTGGTGGCACCCGGTGTTTTGGTGGTCGCGGACGGAATTGAGGCGTGCGGCGGACGAGGCGGCGGACGCGTGGGCCGTGGCCGCGCTGGGCAGTCGCCGCACGTACGCGGAGTCGTTGTTGGGAACCGTGGAATTCTTGGTCGCCGATCGCGCTGCGGCCGTGTTGGGGCCGGCGCTTGGCGAGCGTGACACCATTGCAAGGAGACTGACCATGATCATGAAAGAACCGTTGCGTCATCGGCTGAGTTGGCCGGCGCGGCTGGGCGTGGCCCTGATCGGCCTCGTCGTGCTGCCCGCGGCCCCGTTGCGTTCCAGTGCGCAGGATCAACCGAAACCACCGGCCGACGTGCCGACCGCCGATGAAATCGCCGCGGCGATCGAGACGCTCGAACAGGACGTGCGGTCGCGTGGCGAAAGACCACGCGATCCGGCTCAGCAGCAGCCGGGCGCGCGCCGGCCTGACGCGCCGCGCGGACCCGATGCGCCGCGCGGACCCGATGCACCGCGCGGGCCAGACGCGCCGCGCGGCCCGGAAGCTGGCCGGCGCGAGTCACAGCGGCCGCAGCCGCCTCAGGCGCCCGGTGGCCGCGACGGCCAGCCACCGCGCGACTCGGATCGTCGGCTGCAAGAACTTGAATCGAAGCTCGACCGAATCATGCAGATGCTCGAATCGCGGCAAGGGCAACCCGGCGGAGCTCCGGGCGGGTTTCCACCTGGGGCTGGTTTCGCACCATTCGGCGGCGCGCGCGGAGCCGACGGACAGCCGGGCGGGGGTGGTCAAGGTGGTGGCCGGGGTGGCCAAGGTGGCCAGCCAGGGTTCGGTGCAATGCGTGGCGGATTCAGTGGTGGTGGCCCGCAGATGCCGCCAGCGGTCGTTGGGCGGCCACCCAACGCGCCGGCCGGGTTTTCAAGCTCTGGCGGCGGGCGTGGACCGGACCCCGTCGAACAGATGCTCCGCGGCGTGGAGCTGAATCCGGAGCAGCGTCAGAGAATTGAGCACGCGCAGCGCGAGGTGCAGGAGCAGATTCAAAAACTCGAGGCCGAGCAGGCCCACGCGATGCAAGAGTTCCAGCGCCGCCGCGCGGACCTGGAACGCAAGCGCGGCGAAATCATCCGCGACGCGCTCTCGCCCGAGCAGCGCGAGCGGATGCAGCAGCGCCGGCCTGACGGCGAACGGCCGCGTGGAGGCGGCGACGAGCGCGGCGCGGGGAGCGGTGACGGACGTGGCACTGGTCGCGGTGACGGACGTGGCGATGGACGGGATGAGCGCCGCCCAGAAACACGCGGCCCGGGTAGCGGCGGTCCGGAGCGTCCGCGTGACGGCGCCGAGCCGCGCCGCGAGCGCGGGCCGGAGCAAGGCGGTCGCGTGGAACCGCCTCGCGGCGAACCCGGTCGCGATCGCCCTCGTGAATCGACCGAACCGCGCCGCGGCAACGAACGGCCACGCGAGGGCGATGCGCCGCGACGACCCGACGGCGAACGACGTGACGGTGAACGTCGTGAGGGTGAACGTCGTGACGGCGAGCGGCCGAGAGAAGAGGCCGATCTGAACGCTGAAACGGTTAGCTTCTTCTTCGGCATGTTCCGCTAACGCGGATGAACTGCGTCGACCTAAAACTCGTGGTGAAGATTCGATGCCTGGAGGCAGCAACCTCCAGGCATCGTTGTTTTCGAATCTGAAATCTCAGACTTCGTCGAGCGGATAGAGCGGTCGCCGCACGCGAGCGTATTCAAATCGCCGCGGATCGTTGGCCGTCAAGCCGGGCGTGTCCACCTCGATGATCTCGCCCGCGACCGGGCCGTAGGCGGCGCGGTAGGCGATGGCCGCTTTAACCACGATGATCTTATGCCGCTCCGGAACGATTCCGACGCTCGTAATCTGGCCCAGGCTGAACGGCGGCGTCCGTTTGGAATTGAGCACCAGCGTCAACGACGCTCCGGATTCTGGCACTCGACCCTCGACCCTCGACCCTCGACCAATTTCCACCACCACCGTCCTTCCCTGATCGTTGCTTCGCCGACCGCCGTGCCGCGGCTGCTCTTCAATCCAGTGGCCGTCGTGGATCGACGCGACGCGCCCGGTGACGCGCACCGGTTCTCCATGGTTGCGGTCGGTCTTGCCGCCGACGGCGAGTTCGACCGTGTTGCCGATGCCGGCGGCGGCCGCACGTTCGACTGATTCAGGATCAAAAATCACTTCGACCGCGCCGGCCGCGCCCTGACGCAGAAGTTCAGCGAGAATGATCGTGCTGTCGCCGGGCGAGCCGCCGCCGATGTTGTCGCCGAACTCGACGAGCACGACCGGCGGCTTCGTGGATTTCATGGCCTGCGCGACGGCCGTTCGAGCATCAGGCAGTTGCTTCACGAGACGATGCCGCGCGGCGAAGAGATCCGCCGCGAGCCGGTCGGCCTCGCGCTGTGCCCGTGCTGGGTCGTTGTCGGTAACGACGAGCACGCCGGGGCCCATCTCGTAAACGTCCGCGTACGGGAAACCGGCCTGCACGTTGGCCGACAGCACGCCCGGCTGGCGTTCCAGGTCGCGGGCCGCGTCCATGAACGGCTTGAGCGGCTCCAGGCTCGTGTTCTGGCAAGCGATCACGATCAACGTGTCGGGCTTGGCAAACGCCTGCGTCGGCCGCACCTCCCCACGCACCGTGCGGGCCATGATTGAGGCGGCGAGTAATCCGCGCTGCCGCTGATCGACGTGCGGATTCGTCTGGTAGAACACAATCGCCGTCGAGTTGTGCACCATTTGTTCGGACAAGTTGGCGTGGAAGTCGAGCGTGACGACGATCGGGAACTTCGGCCCAAACGCCTCGCGTAACCGCCGCAGCACTTCACCGTCGCCGTCGGGGAATCCCTCGCAGACCATCGCGCCGTGCGGTGCGAACAGCAGTCCATCGATGTCACCGCTTCCGCCGTCCAGGCGAATGCGCGGGCGAACCGATTGAACGATGTGTCGCACCACTTCGTCGAGCAGATCATCCGTGACCGGCCCGGCCGGCGTGGCCCACGCCATGATCGTCGGGACCAACTCGTAGCCGAATTTGGCCGCACCTTCGATGAACCCGCCCATCTCGTGGTGTGCGTCTTTCCACTCGGCGATCAGCGCGTCGCCGAATTTCAAGCTCGCCGACTCGAACGCCGCGCGATCGGTCCGCGTGCTGGAAAACGTGTTCGACTCGTGCATGAATCCGGCAATGGCGATTTTCATGGTCAAGCGCTGTAAGATGTTTTCGAGGATTGTCTCGCAGGCCAAGAGCATACTCAGGCGACGGCCGATGTCGAGAGGCCGCCTGGTCGATTCCTACACCGCGTGGGAGAAGCCCGATGAGGCGGCGACGTGGCGGGCGTTGCTCCCGGGGGAAGGGGGGAGGCGGTGAGGAATGAGTCGAAGCCCATTGGTGGGCAGGATGACCATCTACGTCTGTTGCCGACTGGAGTGAGTAGGCGGAGATGGCCCGTGAGTGACGTAACTTGGACATTTTTTTGGCAGATGAGGACTTTTTTTCAGCCTGGATGATGTCTGAGTCGGTGGAAATAACAACTAAGTCATCGGAAGTTTCTCGTGAGTGATAAGAAATTGATCATGAGTGGCCAGAAACGGAGTCTGAGTGATTTGAAATTGAGTCTGAGTGAGGCGCATTGTGGTTTTCTTGTGACTCAGACGTCAGTTCAGCCCACTCAGACTGCTGTTCCTGCCACTCACACGGCTTCTCAGGCCACTCAGACGTGTCATCGACTCACTCACGCACCTGTCAGCAACACTCAGATGGCGAGTCGGATGACTCAAAGGCCGTCGGATGTCACTCATCGATGAACTCAGGCCACTCAGATGAGACTTGACTTCACTCACGTGATTGACTTTCAGCCTCAGAGACGTTACAGATAGCCTCAAGGCACATTCGCCACGCCCGTCAGGGCTACGCCGGCGGCGCTTCGGGTGCGGCGTTCGGTGGCGCGGGATCGGAGTCGCCGACTTCGCCGGGCAACGCAGCTTGGCCCGTTGCGGCGGGCGGCGACGCAATCGCGGCGGGTCGCGCGGGTCGAGTCTCAATGAGCTTCATCCAAATCTGACGCGGCGGGTCGGCCTTGCTGCCGCACGGACAGAGCACGTTGACGACGTGCCCGTCCGCGAGTTCGCGACGATGACAAACCGGACATTCCCAAACGCGGCGAATGTCAAACTTGAGCCGGCCACCGGGACCTTTCATGAAACTCTCCTGTTGCGGAATCGACCGCAACCAAGTACGCCAGGCCTTAGCCTGACACGAACGCGGGTCAGGCTAGAGCCTGACGTACTCTACGATCAAGAGTCAATGACAAACTCCAGCCGCGCGTGCGCCTCGCGCAGCGCGGCCTCGACCGCGTCGGGCGACCGGCCGCGGGCAAAGATGAAACCGAGATAGATGGAACCTTCCGGCAGCGGCACGAGCCGTTGCCCGCTGTGAGCCGAGATCGTCACGCTTTCAATGCCGGCGACGGCACCGGCCGAGTCGAGTCCGCGCACGTCGCGGAGAATTCCCGCTCGAGGGATCGGGACCATCATCACGCCCGCCGCTTTGCCCTCACGGTCCGGCGGGATGAAGTCCGGATCGAGTGCGTGCCGGATGATGAGTTCCTCCAACGACAGCCCGACTCCGAATCGCAGCACGCGCGAGCAGAGGCCGCCGATCGAACGCGGATTGACTTCAATGACCACAGGCAGGTGAGTGGTGAGTGGTGAATGGTGAGTGGTGGAAGAATCGTTGATTGCTGATTGCTGATCGCTAATTGCGGACGAACTTGACCCCTGCCCCCTGACTCCTGCCCCCTGACTCCTGCCCCCTGACTTCAGGCGGAGTTCCGCGTGAACGGGGCCGTGAACGAGGCCGAGTGCGCGGCAAGCGTCGGCGGTGACGTCGGCGATCTGTTGCTGAATCGCAGCCGGTCGCCGCGACGGAGTGACGTAGATCGTCTCCTCGAAGTACGGGCCGTCTAGCGGATCGGGCTTGTCGAAGATCGCCAGCACGCGGAGTTGGCCGCGCGTGAGCAGCCCTTCGACGGCCACTTCGGGGCCGGCGATGAAGTCTTCAACGAGGAATCGTTCGGAGTCGAGGTTCTGAGAACTGAGTGCTGAGTACTCGTTTTTCAGGATCTTCGCGAGCCGCGCGACGGCGGTGACGAACTCGCCGGGGTCGTTCGCTCGGATGACGCCTTTGCTGGCGGCGAGCGCAAGCGGTTTCACGACGCACGGAAATGACACGCCGCGGGCGAGTTGAGCGAGGTCATCGGCAAACGAGCCGAGTCGAAACGCCGGCTGCGGGACGCCCGCGCGCGCGAGCAATTCACGCATGCGGTGCTTATTCCGCGCGGCCAGCGCGGATGCGATAGAGTTCGCCGGCAGGCCGAGTCGCTGGCAGATCGCCGCGCCGACTGCGGTCGCTTGGTCGTCCACCGGCACGACGGCCGCGATCGGATTTTTCGCCGCGAATTCAGCGGCCTGCTCCGCAGCCCGTTCCGAATTCGCAAAGTCGAGCGTCACGAGGCCCGTCGGGTTCAGCTCCGTCATCGTGCTGGGCTCTTCCGAACCAACCGTGACATAGACGCCGAGCCGGGCAGCGGCCTGCATGAATGCCGCGGTGCGGTACGTGCTGGTCGGCAGCAGTAACAGCACGCGCGGCTTGTCAGCGGATTGAGCGAAACGCGACACGGAGAACCTCACATCTTTCGGCAGCGACACAGGATGACGGCGCCGCTCCGGTCTCCGCGCGCCTGCTGCCGAGCGTCCAGTCGATCGACCAGTCCGACGAGCGGCCCCGGACGCACGGGCGGGAAGTGCACCGCCGTCCGCACCTCTTCCGGGCGAAGGCCGACGGCCGCGCACGCTGCGCAAAGTTCGTCCTTGCGGAAGAACCGTCCTTGATAGTAGCTGCGCCGCGTGAACGGGCGACGCAGGCGGCGCGACAATTCCCAAACGCTTCGCACGTTGAGCACGCCCAGGATCGCCTGCCCCGATCGGCGCAGCACGCGGGCGATCTCGCGAAAGGCCGCCGCGCGATCGTCAACGAATTCGAGACAGTTCACGCACAAGACGGCGTCGATGCTCGCGTCGCGAAACGGCAGCGACTTGACCGATCCGACCGCGACGAAATTCGGACGCCCGGTCTGCCGGCCGCGCACCATCGCGCGGCCAGCCATCGCCAGCGAACAGTCCACACCGACCACGGTCGCGTCCGGCGGCAGCAATCGTTCGAGCGTCAATGCGGGACCGCACCCGACATCCGCGATTCGCGCGTTTCCCAACTCCACCAACCACGGCCGAACGATTCGTTCGACGCTGGCAGCGTACGCGCGACCCAGTGACGACGAGTACCATCTCTCGTATTGGGTCGGCTTGTCCCAATCTGACAATGAAGTCGCCATGCCGGGCTCACGGCGCTGAGTTGCTACTTCCGCGACGGCGTGAAGTACGGGTTGCGGCCGGCGGCGTGGTCGGTGGTGTCAAGTATTTCGCCGACCTCCGGCACGGCCGCGCGAATTTCGACCTCGATGCCTTGCTTGAGTGTCACGTCGGCTTGGCCGCAGCCTTGGCAACCGCCGCCCAATTGAAGGTAGATCGTGTTGCCTTGCACGTCGATCAGGCCGACGAAGCCGCCGTGCGAGGCCACGGCCGGGTTGATGCGCGTGTCGAGCACGTTCTGCACGCGGTTGCGAATTTCCTCGGTCGGCGGAAGTCGATTACGCAACTCGTCGGAGACCGCCGGTTGGCCGGATGCGACGTGCGCGCGGATCGCCTGACCCACCTGCCGCGCGACCGACATCCATTCCTCAAAGCCAGTCTTAGTCACCGTCACGCGATCGTGCGCGATTAGCGCACTCGAGACGCTCGGAATTTGAAACAGTCGTTCGGCGAGCGGCGAGCCTTCCGCCGACTCCAGGCTGCCAAAGTAGAACGAGCTGTCCGGATAGACCGGACGATCGACTGTGAACAGGCACGAGGACGCTGATTTCGGGTCTGCCACGATCTTGATGTTTTTCAGTTCAACTTCCGTCATGAGCCACGCTCCCTTTTGATCGTGCGGCTTCTGTCCAGTCCGCCACACATTCGGTTGTAGAATCCGGTGGCAACAGTAGTCAACGTCCAACTCCGTAACGCAGCACGCTCGGTTCGATTTCCGCCGACCACGCGTCGATCCCGCCCGCCAGCGACACGACCCGTTTGAAACCATTCGCGACGAGGAATTGCGCCACGCGCAGCGAGCGAATTCCATGATGGCAGTAGACGACCGTCTCTCGTTCGGAGTCGAGGTCGCGAAACCGCTGATCGATCTCGCTCATCGGCAGGAGCGCGGCGCCGTCGATGCAACAGATTTCCCACTCGTCCTTCTCACGCACATCCAACAGACACACAGGCGGCTGCATTGCCAACCGCTCGCTCAATTGATGCACGTCAATTGTCAACGCCTGCTTCGCTTGCATTCCAATACGAACTCTCCGAAAAAACGACTTTTCGCTGATTTGCAAGAGTTTATCGAACTTCCGGCCATTGACGCAAGTTTATTTTTGGTAGACAGATGTGACCATATTCTTAATCGCGCAAAACTTAGCAGACTATTTTGACAAGATTTATTGCGAATATTGCCGGTTGGGCCTATCATTCTGGCAGTGATTGTTGTGATTGGAGAACCGCATGCAAATCGACGCAGACCGACAGTTACTTGAAGCACTTCGTCGCGGCGCTGGGCTGACGGTGAAGGAATGCGTGAAGGTCTCGTCCGTGACGCCGACGGCCGTGCGGCTTCGGCTCACGCGGCTAATGGGGCAGGGACTGGTTCGGCGCACCGAAGAGCACAAGGGGCGCGGCCGGCCGGGTCACAAGTATTCGCTCACCGACGAGGCGCAGCTTCTGCTTGGCCAGAACTATGCGGACCTCGCGATGACTTTGTGGAACGAGATCAAGTCGTTTGAAGACCGCGCGCTCGGCATGAAGATGCTGCGGCGGGTGGCCGACAAGCTCGCGGAGCGATACCGCCGGCAGATGCCGGGCCACGACGTGGACGAGCGATTGTCCGATTTGAAAAAGCTGTTGTCGGATCGCGGCATCGACGTGGAGGTTGCGAGCAAGGGACAGTTGCCGGTGCTCCGCCAGCATTCGTGTCCGTATCACGAACTGGCCGAGGCGGACCGAACGGTTTGCGGCATCGAAATGCGGATGTTTGAGAAGGCACTCGATTCCGATCTGAAGCTGTCGCAGTGCCGGTTGGACGGACACGCGTGTTGCGAATTCGAAGTGCGGCGCAGCGAGCCGGCGGAGGTTGTGGCCGCGAGTTCGCCCGGCTAGGATGCGTGACTTCCGTTGCGTCGCGACGAGACCGAAGAATTTCGGTGCGTGAAATGGCAAGGCACGATTGAGGAGCTTCACCATGGCCTGGGTTGACAATCGCTTTGAAGAAAACGTGATCACGACGAGCCTGGAGCAGGCGATCAACTGGGCTCGGCAGTCGAGTATGTGGCCGATGACGTTCGGCTTGGCGTGTTGTGCGATCGAGATGATGGCGGTCGGCTGCAGTCGGTTCGACATCGACCGGTTCGGGGCCGGCGCGTTTCGCGCGACGCCGCGGCAGGCCGACCTGATGATCGTGGCCGGCACGGTGACCTACAAGATGTCGAGCCGCGTGCGGCGGCTGTACAACCAGATGCCCGACCCGAAATACGTGATCGCGATGGGTGCGTGCACGGTCGGCGGCGGGCCGTACTTCAAGTGGGGCTATCACGTGGTAAAAGGCGTCGATCTCGTCGTGCCGGTGGACGTGTACGTACCCGGCTGCCCGCCGCGCCCGGAGGCGTTGCTCGAAGGCCTGATGCGCGTGCAAGACAAGGTGCGAGCGCAGCGCATCGCGAAGGGCAAGGAGGACGAGTTGCCGATCCCGCATCACAGCGGCTGGGTGCAGGTTCCTGAGGGCGTGCCGAACCGCGGCTCGCAGAAACCGGCCGAAGAGGCGGTTACGGCGTGATGCAATTGTATGGCTCTGAAATCTGAATTTCGAAATCTGAGATCTAAGATTTGAGATCGACGATGACCAAGACTCTGAAGATTGACAACCTGCACGCATCGGTGGACGGCAAGCCCATCCTGAAGGGCGTGACGATGACGATCCGTCAGGGCGAAGTGCACGCCTTGATGGGACCGAACGGCTCCGGCAAGAGCACGCTGGCGTGGGCCGTGATGGGGCATCCGAACTACACCGTGGATTCCGGCTCGGTGACAATCGAAGCTGGTGCGAACGGCAGCGCGACGTCCGTCAATATTTTGGAAATGGAGCCGGACGCGCGCGCGAAGGCCGGTCTGTTCCTGGCGTTTCAGTATCCGACGGCGATCCCCGGCGTGACGATGGCGAACTTCATCCGGCACGCGGTGACGAACGTTCGCAATCCGAGCCGCAAGGAGGGCGAAGAGTTGATCCAGATGAAGCAGTTCCGCAAGGAGCTGACCCAGCAGATGAGCGAATTAGGCATCGACCCCAGCTTTGCCCGCCGCTATTTGAATGACGGTTTCTCGGGCGGCGAAAAGAAGCGGGCGGAAATCCTGCAGCTCGCGATGTTGAAGCCGAGTTTCGCTATCCTCGATGAGACCGACAGCGGGCTCGATTCGGACGCGGTGCGGATCGTCTCCGAGGGCATCGCGCGGCTGACCGGCGGCGACACGGGCGTGCTGATCATCACGCACCACGAACGGTTGCTCGAGCACAACCGACCGGAGTTCGTACACATTCTATTGGGCGGTCGCATCGTCGAGTCGGGCGGCTGGGAACTCGCTCACGAAGTACACGCCAACGGCTACGCGAAGATTCGCGAGAAGTACCCGGAGGCGGCGGCGGAAGAGGACAAGATGACGGAGCCGAAGACGGGCG
>Ga0247727_10002825_pt1 | contig 39131 bp, 27 predicted proteins | sample WisWelCaveWW1625_FD_202498 | JGI IMG/M metagenome (GOLD analysis project Ga0247727, IMG submission 202498) | Biofilm microbial communities from Wishing Well Cave, Virginia, United States - WW16-25 | ecosystem: Environmental > Aquatic > Deep subsurface > Groundwater > Cave microbial mat | place... | reverse complement strand
GGGCCACAAAATTGGTGCAAGGGGCATTGAAAATTAGAAAACTGTCGTCACAATCACGCAACATAGATAACAGGTCGGCGAAGTGGCGGAAGTTCTTTGGTGGCTCGACGCGGATGTAGCCACTCAGCCACTGGCACACACTGCCACTATTTGGCAAGGCTTCCGGATATTTGAAACGAGGTGGCTCGTGGGTAGATTTGCGATAGTAGTGATTGCACTTCCTCCGTTTCTCGCCATTGGCTGTGTCTTGCTTCTCACGGAAACTGAAGTCGGCCAATGACCATGGTAAGAGGATTGTTCAGCCAAGACACGAGTTGCGTCAAGAGGTGATCGTATGCACGTTGTCTCGCACTCGTCGCTGGACGACATGGCAAAGTAGATTTTGTTCGTCCAGCCCACATTGACAGTCAGGCTATTCATGTTTCAATTCACTCTATGAACGAAGTCTATCTCAAGTTGCGAGCGGTACGTTGCTCCGCCACGAGACACGGCACGGTCGTCTTCGTGCTGGTCAGTGGACTTGTAGGGTTGGGTTCGTGTTCGGTTCCGACTGCACGAGGTGAAGAGTTCTTTTTGAAGCACCGTGTGGCGGCGTCGATTGAAGAGGAAATTGGGAACGCGTGGGTGGTGTTTCCGGTTCGATCGGCCCAGCCGCGACCGAATGACGCCGTGCCGCTGAATTCGCCGGAGCTGACGGCAACACTGGACCTCGGGACCAAGTGGCAATTGCGTCTCCAGACATCGCTCGGCGATACCGGAAACGGCATCTTGCACGTTTCCGTTGACCGGAACGGCAGCATCGTTGCGAACGAATCGATTTCCGGTGTGAAGCGAAACCCGATGTACACCGAGTTCGGTCCGGTTCGCTTGATCGTGGACCACGGTGGCGAGCCGCGCCCGCAATGGTTTCAGTTCCAGCTCTGGGGAAGTGATGAGGAGCACGGCCAGCCCACGCGAACGCTGCGCGTCGCCAGCGCCAGTTACTTTCGTGGAACTGTGAAATTCGGCGATCGACGCATGCTCGTGGCTTTAATCGATGCCGAGGCCAATGGGCTTTACCAATTCGTTCGAAAGGGGTCGTCCGGTCGCGGGGATCGGCTGTTGATCGATGTCAATGGTGATGGCCGGTTGGATCCGGCAGACCGAGACGAGGCGGAACCGCTCAGCCGCTACGTGTTCGTCGGCGGTCAGTATTGGCGATTGGAGCCTGCGCCGGATGGATCGTCGCTCGTCGTTGAGCCGGCCGAATTGCAGGTGGGGATGGTCCACGCGGACACGGATCGGTTTGCGTTGTTACTCGAAGGTGATGTTGGAGTGTTGCGGGTCAGCGGCCGAGACGGCAAGGCCCCGGTCCCTGTCGGCTCGCACAGCGTCTTGCGCTGCGATTATCATGTGCGCGACGAATCGGGCAAATTGTGGAACGTGTTCACCAAAGTGGACGGCGGAAACAAGACGTTGTTAGTGACCGCCGACGCAGATACGAAGCTTCCCTTCGGTCCACCGCTCGTTGCGCGAGTGTCCGCGGCGTCGACGACACGTGGCGACGAACTCACCCTGGACCTGACGCTCGCGGGTGCGGCGGGCGAAATCTGCGACGGCCTCGCCGATGAGCGCGGGCGACCGCCCGCTGCCCCCAAAGTGAAGATCACCGATTCGGCCGGCCGCGAATTGGCCCTGCTCGACTTTCACTACGGCTGAGGCTTCACCTGTTCGCTCTCGTGGAGAGTGCCGCAGGACGTTTCGGGGAAGCTCACGGTGCTCGGCGTTTTCGAAGGCTGGCCGCTCGCCGTCATTTCGACGCCGACCGAGGTTCAACTGCCCAAGGAGCCGCAAAGATGAACCGACAGGCAATCGTGGCGGCGGTGATCTTGCCGTGTTTGTTTCTGACGCCGGCGCCGGCCGATGATCCGGATCATCCGCCGATTCCGTTGTCCATTTCCGGCCAGGTTGTGGACTCACGCGGCAATCCCATGGCCGGTGCGACCGTGACCATTCGCGAATGGGCGACCTGGCGAACCAGTGGCATGACCGATGAGGAGAGCAAGAAGCTGTGGGAGGGTGGCCGCCTGCCGGATGTGTTGGCCCGGACCAAGACGGATTCTGAAGGCCAGTTTGCATTCAAGGACGTTGCCGCACCAGCATTCAAACGCAGCGAGGGCGTAGGCACACAAGTCTTCCCTTGGGACGTCATCGCCACAGCCGACGGGCATGGCCTCGCTTGGAAACACCTGTCGAGCCAGTCCATGCGAACCCCGATCAGGCTGACGCTCAGCGACGAGGGCGTGATTCGCGGGCGACTCGTTGACCCCGATGGTAAACCGGCCGCTGGCGTTCGTGCGGACGTCTACCAGGTCGCGGAACTGGACCAACCCGTGCGCCAGAACGATGGAGCGGAGGGATACCTGAATCTGAGTTGGTCCTCGTTTCCGCTCCGAGCCACGAGCGGCGTGGACGGGCGGTTTTCGATCGGCCGATTGCCGGCGGGCGTCCGCATCGGTTTCTATCTGAATGACGACCGATTTGAGCGTAAGACTTTTTTCGCCGCTTCAACCGATCAGGTCCAACCCGACCTCGTTGACCGAACCTACAACTCCGGCGGGCGCATGGAGGTTCGCAACCTGCCCGTCTACACGGCCGATTTCACTGTGCAGGTAAACGCTACGAATCACGTCCTTTTCGGCCGCGTGCTGTTCGACGACACCGGCGAGCCGGTACCCGGCATCAAGATTTACCGCTGGCATAAGCACGTCGCGACCTCCGACGACGCGGGGCGTTACCGCATCGAACGACTCGCGGCCGGCAAACACGAACTGCACGCCTACGCCTGGCAAACCAACTACGCACCGCTCGATACCGAGGTGGAACTGGCGGCCGAGCCGCTCGAAGTGCAGATGGACCTCAAGCTGCCGCGCGGCGTCGTGGTCACGGGTCGCGTGATCGAAGAAGGAACCGATCGCGGCGTCGCCGGCGCTTGCCTGGGGTATGAGCCGCCGCCCGATGGGGATGGCATCCCCACGATGTACGGGATATCGACGACGACCGATGACGACGGCATGTTTCGCATCGTCGTCCCGCGGGGCAAGGGAAAACTAAAGATCGGCGAACTGCCCCCAGGCTACGCCCGCGAGAACCTGCGACACCGGTTTCCGGGCAAATCGTCGCACGACCTGCGATTCACGCTCGAGCTGAACGGCCAGCCGGGCCAGACGATCGAGGCCATCGAATTTCGCGTGACCCGCGGCATTGTCGTACACGGTCAAGTAGTCGATCCGGACGGCAAACCGGTCGCGCGGGCGCGGATCAAGCCCGTCGTGATCTTCTCCCATCAACTGCCCGATGTCGTCTCCGACCCCGAAGGCCGATTCACGTTGAGCGGCCAAGAACCAGTGGACGGCTTGGAGTTCGAAATCGAAGTGCGACACCCGGAGCGCGGGCTGGGGGCACGAGTCACGGTGCCGATACCTGAGAATCCGAAAACGCCCGCGACGATGAAGATCACTCTGCAACCGACGGCTTCCGTCTCCGGCCGCGTACTGGACGAGGAAGACGAACCCATAGCCGGCGCGACGGTGCATCTGTATTCACCTTCGCGCGGCACGGGCCCAAGTGGCTTTGCTTCGCCGGTGGGGAACCCGATCACGGTCGAGGCCGACGGAAGCTTCACGCTGGACGGTCTCCTGCCCGACGCTCCCTACTACTTCTATGCTTCAGCGGAAGGATATGGAAAATCCCAAGGTCGCCGGTTCGAGGCAAAGTCAGGTCAAGAACACCGCGAGCCGGACCACGTGCTGCCGATTACCGACCAGTCGCTGGCTGGAACCGTCGTCGATCCGGACGGTACCCCACTCGCTGGAATTGCTGTCTCGGTGGATCTGAAGAACCGGAGCATCACACCGGCCGGCAAATGGTTTCAGGACACTGACGCAGTCGGCCGTTTCCGCCTCACCGGTTTGCCACGCGGGAATCTTCAACTCATGGCCTACCGCCGCCCCCAGGGGCCTGATCAAGTGATCCGCGGCCAAGTCTACGTGCGCGCCGAGGCCGGGCAACAAGACGTCACAATCACTCTGCCCGATGCGGAACAGCGACCCGCCACCCTGGCCGCGATCGGAAAACCGGCCCCGCCGTTCCCAGTCCGTACCTGGCTGAACCGTTCCAATGTGGCCGAAGGCCGAGGATTCATCGCGAATGACTTCAAGGGCAAGATTGTGGTCTTGGCTTTCCTGGACGACACCAAGCCGTCGCAGCGACTCCTGCCGCGCCTGGCCGATCTACCGCGCACATTCAACGAGCACAATCTAGTCGTAATTCGAATCTCAGAAGTCTGGGACCCCTTGCAAGAAGAACCGCCGCGTAGCCAACCGACGAACTCCTTGGTCGCACGGGTCGCACCTGGAACCAGTACGCCGGCTTCCAGCGAAGCCTTCAGAAAATATGCCGTCCGTTCCACGCCCGCGCTCTTTCTCGTCGATCGTGATGGGCGGTTGCAGTCTGAAGACATCGACATAAAGGAACTGAAACAGCGCGTCGAGAAGCTCGCAGTGCCTTAACTTCTCATGAACGTAGCCGGATGGCTTGGCTCATCTCCGAAATGATGACTTCATTTCGCCGGATGAGCTTTCAAGACTTCATGTCTCGGGCGCGTGGATTCTGAACACCGATTCGTATGATGACTCCGAACGGTTTCAGTTCTCGCTGCCGACCACCTGGGAACTGAAAGGCACCGTGCAATTTGAGCAAGACTATCTTTGGGAACGGCCGGTAGTGGTGCAGCACTTCAGAATCAGGCGGTCAACCGACTGAGCCGTTCTAGTCCTCAAACAAGTGACCCGTGCGCGCGCTCCTGTTCCCTCGCCCCTGTACTCAGGGGAGAGGGCAAGGGTGAGGGGTCCGCAGAATGCACTCGAAAAGAACCCCTCACCCCAACCCTCTCCCCTGAGGACAGGAGAGAGGGAGCAAATCTTCGCTTGTTTGAAGTCTAGTATTGGGCCGGTGAGACCAGCTCGCATTGGCGAATGACTCGCGAAGTTTGTAGACTCAGATGACTTTCCGGCTGGCTGCGTGCCTTGAGCCAAAGAGTTTTCCTGCCATGCATGTGCTGTCGAGCACAAGAATTGGTTTCGCCTTGGTGTCCCTGTTTTGGGGATTCGCTGGTCAATCGTGGGCCCAGACTCCCGCCGGGACAGCTTCGAGTCCTCGTGATCCCGTGACACCGGACCGTGTCACGTTTGAACTCGACGTGCAGCCGATTCTCGTTGCGGCTGGTTGCAGCACAGGACCGTGCCACGGCAAGGCACGCGGTCAGAATGGCTTTCAACTCTCGCTGCTCTGTTTCGACGCCGATTTTGACTATGCCGCGATCGCCAATGAATCGCGTGGTCGTCGCGTGTTCCCGGCGGCGCCGGAGAAAAGTTTGTTGTTGCAAAAACCGGCGGGCGAGGTTCCGCACGGGGGCGGGAAGCGCTTGGAAGTGGACAGCCGCAATTATGAACTGATTCGCCGCTGGATCGAACTGGGTATGCCGCGCCGCGCGACGGCCGACCCGGAACTCGTAAGAGTCGCTGTCGAGCCGACCGAACGGATCATGGCGAATAACGAAGATCTGCATCTTACGATCACGGCGCATTACACCGATGGCTCGAAACGCGACGTGACCCGCCTGGCGGCATATCAATCGAGTGAGAGCGTCACCGTTGGTGTTGATCCGACAGGGCGTGTAAAAACTGGTCCGATCGCCGGCGAGGCGGCGATCATGGCCCGCTACATGGGGATGCTCGATGTTTGCAACGTCGTGATCCCACAAAAAAAGCCGATTCCCCAGGAACTCTATGGCGGCCTGCCGCGGCATAACTTCATCGACGAGTTGGTTTGGGCCAAACTCAAGCGGCTCGGTATCTTGCCGTCGGACCCGGCCCGCGACTCGACGTTTTTGCGACGTGCGTACATCGACGTCATCGGTAGGCTGCCGACCCCAGACGAAACTCGGGCATTCCTGAACGACCCATCGCATGACAAGCGGCCACGCTTGATCGAACAACTGCTCGAGCGGCCGGAGTATGCCGACTACTGGGCGAACAAGTGGGCCGATCTCTTGCGGCCGAATCCGTACCGAGTCGGGATCAAGGCGGTGCGCAGCCTGGATGCATTTTTGCGCGAGTCGTTTCGAGCGAACAAGCCGTACGATCAATTCGTGCGTGAGATCGTGACCGCCCAGGGCAGCACTTGGCGCAACGGGGCTGCCACCGTGTTTCGCGATCGACGCGAACCGGATGAGCTGACGACAATGGTCAGCCAACTTTTCCTGGGCGTGCGACTCGAATGTGCCAAGTGTCATCACCATCCGTTTGAGGTGTGGAGCCAGGACGATTTCTACAGCTTCGCCGCCTTCTTCGGGCGAGTCGGATTCAAAGGAACGGGGCTGTCGCCGCCGATCTCGGGCGGCGAGGAGATCATCTACACGGCCGGGAGCGGTTCGGTGAAGCATCCGCTCACGGGAAAAGTGCTCGAGCCGCGACCATTGGCGGGAGAGCCCGTCGCGCAGTTGTCGGAACCAGTCGCAACGCCCTCGACTCCGGCAACGAGCGAGTCGACGGGCCGGCGCCGGCGTCGCCAGAGCGGGCCGGCGGCTGATCCCCAGAACGATCCGCGCGAAGTGTTAGCCGCGTGGATGACCGCAGAAGACAACCCGTACTTCTCCAAAGTAATCGTGAATCGAGTTTGGGCCGACTTGATGGGCCGCGGGTTTGTCGAGCCGGTTGATGATATCCGCGGCACCAACCCACCGTCGAACGGGCCGTTGCTCGATGCGCTGGCCGATGAGTTTCGCCGCCAGGGCTACGACCTGAAGAAGCTGTTGAGCACGATTATGAATTCGTACGTCTATGGACTTGGATCGCAACCGAACGAACACAACGTGGCCGATTCGCGAAACTTCTCGCGTCACTACCGTCAGCGGCTCCGCGCGGAGGTTTTGTTGGACGCAGTCTGCGACATAACGGGTGTCAGCGAGGATTTTCAAGCGATGCCCGCCGGTTCGCGTGCAATGGAACTCTGGACGCACCGCAGCGAGTCGCTGTTCCTCGATTCGTTCGGCCGGCCCGACCCGAACCAGGACCCGCCCTGCGAGCGGACCAGCGACACGACCGTCGTGCAGGCGTTGCACCTGATGAACTCGCCGCGGCTGAACGCCAAAGTCTCCAGCGACACCGGCCACGCCGCAAAATTGGCTGCAAGCGAAAAGTCTTGCAAAGAGATCGTGGAAGATTTGTACCTGTACGTATATTGCCGCTTGCTCACGGACGATGAACTCAAGGTCGGGCTCCGAATTTTCGATGAGAAAAACAAGAATCGACGTCAGTGCACGGAAGACCTGCTGTGGGCTTTATTGAACACACCGGAGTTTGTATTCAAGGACTGATTGAGCGAGATATTCAGGCCGGCAGTAGGCTGAGTGGTGGCAGCATCGGGGTAGGTTTGGTATCTTCATCGCATTACCGAACAGCAACGTGAGGGCATACGCATGGGCATGAACAAGAACTGCGCAGGCATGTCGCGGCGTGATTGTCTACAGCTCGGTTTGGCTGCTGCTTTGGGTGGCGGCCTAGTTGACCTGCTGCGATTGAGAGGTATTGCATCCACTCACGGCGACGGATCCACGGCGCCGCGATCCGCTCAACGCGCGACGAGCTGCATACTAATTTGGATGGACGGCGGGCCCACGCACTATGAAACTTTCGATCCCAAGCCGGATGCCCCGAAGGAAATCCGCGGCGATTATCAGCCGATCGCGACCAAAGTGCCCGGCGTCTTCTTTTCCCAACACATGAAACGGCTGGCGTCGATCGCCGACAAGCTGGCCGTTGTCCGGTCGATTCGACACGATCAGGGGAACCACGGGGCGGGCAACCATTACATGATGACGGGCGCCCCGCCGCGCATACCGGTCGGTTGCGGCGCGTTCGTCAGCTTTCATCCCAGTCTCGGGTCGGTGACCGCGTGCGAGCGTGGTGCGACCGGCGGATTGCCGGCATATTTTTCGATGCCGAACATGTCCCGGTCGGGCGGTCCGAATTTTCTCGGTGCCAAATTTGCCCCGTTCGTCGTATCGGACAATCCGAACACCGCCGAATTCCGCGTGCGCGACGTGGCGCTGCCGCGCGGGCTGGATGGCGAACGATTTGAGGGCCGGCGCGAATTACGCAAGGACGTGGATCGGTTTCTGCGCGTCACGGAAAAAGTGGCCGGCGACCCCGTGAACGAGCTCGATGAATACTACGATCAAGGTTACAGCCTGGTCAGTTCTAAAGAAGCACAGCAGGCGTTCGATATTCAGAGTGAGCCGGACAAGGTGCGCGATGCCTACGGCCGCACGCCATTCGGTCAGCGGGCCCTATTGGCCCGGCGGCTGGTCGAAGCCGGCGTGCCGTTCATTACACTTTATGAGGGTGGCTGGGACCATCACTCGGAAATCTTCAAAGGGCTCGATCAGAAGCTGCCGCCGTTTGAAAACGCAATTGCCGCACTCATCGAAGACCTGGATCAACGCGGGTTGCTGAACAATACGCTCGTGGTTGCACTCGGTGAATTCGGCCGCACACCGAAAGTGAACGATCGCGGTGGCCGCGACCACTGGTCAAATGCCATGTCGGTCATGTTTGCCGGCTGCGGAACTCCCGGCGGCGTCGTCGTCGGAGCCACCGACCGCCAAGGATACGCTGCCACCGATCGCATTCTCTCGCCGGAAAACTTCGCGTCCACTGTTTATCTCAAACTCGGCATAGATCCCGGAAAGATCCTGTACACGCCCCAAGGCCGACCCGCTCACCTCGTGAGCGACCCCACTCCGATCGCCGAGTTGATGGAATGATTCGGGAAGAATCCAACACAAAGTCGCAAAGTCGCAAAGTCCCAAAGCAAAGAGTTGGGGAAGCAACTAGCCTTGCGACTTTGCGCCTTTGCCCCTTTGCGTTGTGCTGTTTGTGTTTCTGCGCGTGGGCGCCGCCCAAGCTCAACACGTTTTTTCCCGCCGGGGCTCAGCGCGGACAGGCGGTCACTGTGACGGCGTCGGGCGCGTTTTCCAATTGGCCGGTGAAAGCGTGGGTCGATCGGCCTGGAGTGGAAGTTGTCGCCGCCGAGGAGAAGGGCAAACTCACGGTCCGGATTGCGACGGATGCCTCACCTGGCACTTATTGGGTTCGGCTCTATGATCAGGAAGGAGCCACATCGCCTCGTCCCTTCGTCGTCGGCACGCTGCCGGAAGTTCTCGAAGCCGAACCGAATGATGATGTAAAGAAACCGCAGGTGCTTGGTTCATCCACGGTGGTGAATGGTCGGCTGGAGAAGGCGGGCGATGTGGATGCATTCGCCGTGCAACTGCGCAAGGGCCAGACGCTTGTTGCCTCACTGGAAGCGAATCGGAGTCTCGGCTCGGCCATGGATGCAACACTTCAAATCGTCTCTGATACCGGGTTCGTACTGGCACAAAACGATGACTACCATGACCTCGACCCGCAGGTAGTTTTCACCGCGCCGGCGGATGCGACGTTTTTGATTCGAGCATTCGCTTTCCCAGCGGTGGCGGAGAGTGGGATTCGGTTCTCTGGTAGCCCGGAATTCATCTACCGGCTGACGATTACGACCGGCGGATTTGTCGAATACGCATTTCCGTTGGCCCTTTCGCGGGGCGCGCCGTTGAAAAAGAGTGAGGCGGAACAGCTAGTCGAGCTGCGCGGGTGGAACATTCCGGAGTTGGCCAGACAGGTGGCGGTCGCATGGCCGGATGATGCCGAAGCTGTTTCGGCTTTTCATGCTGAGGTGGCAAACACGGCAAGCATCAGCCTCGAGCCCCATTCAACGATCGTCGAGCATGAGTCGAATTCGATGGATTCGCCTCAAGATATTCGCCTGCCCGTCACGATCAGTGGGCGGATAACGGGCGGTGACCGCGATGTTTTTCGCTTTCAGTGTCAAAAGGGCGATAAGCTCCAATTTCGCGCCGATTCCCGTGCGCTCGGATTCCCGCTCGACCCATTTTTGCGACTCACCGACGAGTCGGGGATGACTTTGGCCGAGATCGACGACAGCAGCGGCGGTCGCGATTCCGAAATCAACTTCACGGTGCCTAGTGACGGCCCATATCGACTGATCGTCCGCGACCTGCATGGCCACGGTGGCGACTTTTTCGTCTACCGCCTCCGCGCCGGCTACGCCGTGCCCGACTTCGAGTTGAAGCTGGCCGCCGACTCTTTCGTGCTTACGCCGGGCAAACCGCTGGAAATTCCAGTGGCGATCGAACGAACAAACGGATTCGCCGGCGAAATCGACATTGTAGTCGAGGGACTCACCGATTGCGTCTCAGCCGTTCCTGCCAAATCGATGCCGACCGGCGACTCGGCCAAATCGGTCAAGCTTGTGGTCACGTCAACTGCCGGTTCGTGCGGCGGTTCAGTCCGCATCGTGGGTCGGTCAGCAGGCGATAAACCGCACGTTCGCAATGCGCGTGCGGTACTGACGGGTCTGGGCGCTTCCACGGTGAATCTTTGGGTCACTGTACTCAAAGTTCCGTAACCAGAGTTCAACTCCGGATCCTCCATGTCCCGATTCGATCTGATGATATGTGGACATGCAACTACAAATCTGAAGTGACCATTTGAGGGAGATATCCTCACCCTCGCGGTGCAATAAGGTGACGCTTGCCGCGATTCAAATGTTCGACGATCAACTTGGCAGCCTGAACTCCGTCGCCGTTAATGACAGCCTCGGCAATGGAACGGTGCTCCGTGTAACTGCTGGCGATCCGACCTGGATTGATGTGGAACACGCGAGAGATAACGCGGAAGATCCGGTCGCGTAACTGACCCATCACGCGAAGCATCTCCTGGTTGCCCAAGAAAGTGCAGAAGAGCATGTGAAACTCAGCGTCAAGTCTCACGGCGAGAGGGATATCGCCGCTGGGGAGTGCTTCCTTTTGGGTTTTCAAGTTGGTTTGCACGGCCGCAATCTGAGCGGCGCAGAGGCTTCCAGCAACTGTGCGGAGAATGAATGTTTCCAGAACGGCCCGCATCTCATACAAGTCGGCGATCGCGTGCACGCTCAGGTCACGCACGATTATTCCCTGCTGCGGCGAAATTGTGACGAACCCCTCCAGTTCGAGCCGTTCGAGTGCTGCACGAACCGGCGTCTTGCTCATGGCCAATTCACCGGCCATCTGACGCTCGGACAAGAAGGTGCTCGAAGGAAACTCACCGTCCAGAATTCGCTTCCTGATTTCGTGATATGCCCGTTCTTTCATGAGACCGCGCGCGGGTAATGGTTTTGTCCGCGGAACTGCGCTCGTGCCTACGGGAAATCGGTTTTGGTGAGTCCGGGTCGCCATGCGAATCCTCGCGGTCGCTTTGTGATGCCGCCGATTTCAAAACTTAGCGGCACCTGTTTTCGGAAAATTAAAAAGTTGCTTGATATCATACTGGGACCCCAGTACGATACCAATCCCGTAAGGGGGTTCCGCCCGTCCGCAAAAGTGTTTCATGGTCCAAATCATTGCGAGCTGCCGTTCGGAGACTGACTTGTCAAGTGGGTGCCTAAACTCGTGGGCTTTGCTTGCGCTCATTTGTTGCGTGCTTTTTCCAATGCCGGCAAGTTTGAACGCTTCTGAATTGCTGCCTGCTTTTCCCGGTGCGGAGGGTTCTGGTCGGTCCACGCCCGGCGGTCGAGGCGGGAAGGTTTGTATTGTGTCAACACTCGACGACAGAGGGCCTGGAAGCTTGCGCGACGCGGTTGAAGGAATGGGGCCGCGCACGGTGATCTTTGGTGTTGCGGGCATCATTACGCTTGAGTCGCCGCTGAGGATTGAGCATCCGTTCATTACTATCACTGGCCAGACGGCACCTGGCGACGGAATTTGCGTGCGTGGCCAGAGTAGTCACATTGGCACTCATGACGTGGTTATTCGTTACATACGGTTCCGTCGAGGCAACTTGACTGTTCGCGACGACGCGCTGGGCGGCAACCCAATCGGCAACATTATCATCGATCACGTGTCGGCGAGCTGGGGCCTCGATGAAAACCTCTCGCTTTACCGGCACATGGCGAGGCGGCCGGACGAGTCGGAAAAGAAGTTGCCGGTCGAGAACCTGACGATTCAGTGGTCGATTTCGAGCGAGGCACTCGATCTGAACAATCATGCCTTCGGCGGCACTTGGGGCGGCAAGGAGTGTTCGTTCCATCACAACTTGTTCGCGTCGAACACGGGCCGCAACCCGAGCATTGGCATGGGGGGTTCGTTCGACTTCCGCAACAACGTGGTGTTCAACTGGCGGCATCGCACGATGGACGGCGGCGACGGCAGCTCGCGCGTCAACGTGATCGGCAACTACTACAAACCAGGCCCGGCCACGGAGAGCGGGGCGTTGCAATACCGGATCTGCAAAGTGGATCGCCGCACTGGCACCGGCGACTACGCGGGAGTCGGCAAGTGGTTTGTCGCCGGCAATTCTGTGTTCGGCCATCCCACGATTACGGCCGACAACTGGTCGGGCGGCGTGCAGTACAGCGAAGCGCGGCGAGAGAAGGACGTGCTGCTTGCCGCACCGACCGAGCAGGAGGCCCGCGTCTTCGCGCCGTTTTCGGCGGCGCCAATCACGGATCATTCGGCTGAGCAGGCCAACGAGTTGGTCTTGGCCCACGCCGGCGCGTCGCTGCCGCGGCGCGACGCGGTCGATCTGCGAGTCATCGAATCCGTCCGCAGCGGCAAGCCGACCTTCAAGGATGGGATCATCCGCACGCCGGACGACGTTGGCGGATGGCCGGAATATCCGTCAGCCGCCGCCCCGGCCGACACGGACCGTGACGGCTTGCCTGACGAATGGGAGCGAATGCACGGACTGGACTCGAAGAATCCGGCCGACACAAACGCCGACAACGACGGCGACGGTTACACGAACCTCGAAGAGTTTCTGAACGGGACGGACCCGAAACGGTTCGTCGATTACACGCGGCCGGAAAACAACGTCAATCTGATGCATGAGGCCTCAATCGAGCGAACTATGGAGTGCGGCGGCTCGACGCCGCTTTTACTTGCGCCGCTCTCAGCACAGACCTCAATCCAAAGCGGTGTCGAGCCACCGCACTCCAATGTCGCCATCCGAGTGGACGTGAGTCCGGACTTGGGACGAAACGATGTCCTCACCCGCGAGTGGCACAACTGGCTCGTCCCGGACGGGCCGCCGGCGACGACCACGATCGGCGGCGTGACGGTGACGCTTCGCGCCGCGGGCGATTCAGGGGCAGGGCTGGCCGGCGGCTGGTGGAAGGCCGGCATCGACCACGGCGCGACGATGGCCACGGACGGCGTCTTCGTGAAGGACGGCGATCGCGGCGGCCACCTTGAAATGTCGATCCGCGGGCTCGCGCCCGGTCGGCACACGGTGGTGATCTACCACAACTCCATCTGGAACGACTCCGTCAGTCCATGCGACATTTGGGTCGATGGCGTGCTCAAACGTCGCGGCGTCAAGCACTCGCGGAAAGTGACCCACGACCAGGACGCGGCGAGCGCGTTCGTCGAATTGGATGCGAAGACCGGGCAAAATGTCGTGCTGCTCTTCAAGCCCGACGGGTCGGGCGCGATCGACAACGTCGTCATCAACGGCTTTGAAATCGACACCGTGGACCCGTCGCGAAAGTCGATTAAGCCGGCTCCGGTGCACGGCGACGAGCACGCGCTGGAGCGGCCGGCTCTGACGTGGACCGCGGCGAATTCGGCTACGGCCCACGAAGTCTATTTCGGCACCGACCGCGAAGCCGTGGCCCGCGCGACGACACGTTCGCCGGAATTCAAGGGCAGGCAGGCGACCCCGGGTTTTCAGCCGAGCGGGCTGAACACACGTGACGATTACTATTGGCGCGTTGACGAAGTACACGACGGTCCCTCCCGCGATGCGAGCAGCGTGACGCCGGGCGACGTCTGGCGATTCCGCGTGCGGCAGCTCGCGTTTCCCGAGGCCGAAGGTTACGGCCGGTTCGCGATCGGCGGGCGCGGCGGGCGCGTGATCGAGGTGACGAACCTGAACGACTCCGGCCCGGGTTCGCTGCGCGAAGCGGTGAAGGCAACCGGCCCGCGCACGGTTGTCTTCCGCGTCGGCGGCACGATCAAACTCGAGAGCAAGCTGGTCATCCGCAATCCGTACATCACGATCGCCGGCCAGACCGCGCCCGGCGACGGCATCGCGATCCGCGGCTTCACGTTCGGCTGCCTCGGCACACACGACGTGATCATTCGGCACGTGCGGATTCGCGTCGGCGACGAGGCCCACCAGACGATGGACGGGACCGGCTTCGCCAGCACCGATCACGCGATCATGGACCACTGCTCGGTGAGTTGGAGCATCGACGAGGCGGTCAGTTCGCGCGGGGCCGGGAACATCACGCTGCAACGCTCGATCGTGGCGGAGGCGCTGAACATCGCCGATCACAAAAAGTACAAGCCGGGCACCGGGCACTCGTTCGCCGGAAGCATCTCGGGCAACATCGGCAGCTTTCATCACAATCTCGTCGCCCACTGTGCCGGCCGCAACTGGAGTCTGGCGGGCGGGCTGACGCGCGGCGGCCAATTCGCCGGGCGGCTCGATATCCGCAACAACGTGGTCTACAACTGGTCGCACCGCACGACCGACGGCGGCGTGAAGGCACTGAACTTCGTCAACAACCTCTACATCCCCGGCCCGGCCTCGAAGGTCTTTCATCTCGTAAAGCCCGACGCCGGCAGTCCCGACGACCCGCAGCAGTACTTCATCGCCGGCAATCGCATGGAGGGCCACGCCGAACACGACGCCGACAACTGGGAGCACGGCGTCGTGGTTGATCCGAGTTTGCTGCAGCGGATCATGCTTCCGTCGCCGTTCTGCGAGCCGCACGTCGCCACGCACGCGACTGACGAGCTTTATGAAAATGTGCTGGCCGACGTCGGCGCGAACCGGCCGACGCACGACGCTGTGGACGCTCGCGTCCTGAACGACGTTCGTCACCGCACGGCGACCGCGAAGGGGAGCCGCGGCGGACTGCCAGGCATCATCGACTCGCAGAGCGACGTCGGCGGCTGGCTGGAATTGAGAAACGGCACACCGCCACCCGACAGTGATCACGACGGAATGCCCGACGACTGGGAGAAGTCTTTTCGGTTGAACCCAACCGACCCGGCCGATGGCCCCCGCGACCGGGAGAACGACGGTTTCACGAATCTCGAAGAGTTTCTGAACGGCACGGACCCGACTGAGTTCATCGACTACACGAGGCCGCAGGGCAAACAACGTGCGGCCGACCCGGCGAAGCGATTCGTTTACCCGGACACGACCGGCCGGCTGGTCTACGATTCGGACGAGCGAGGCAATCGCATCGTGGACTTCTCGCACTGCGGCTACCGGGGCGGCGGCGTGGCGATCCCCGACGTGCCCGTGCGCGTCGTGGTCGGCCCGGCCCGGGGTGACAACGGGCCGCGCATCCAGGCGTCGATCGATTATGTGGCGAGCTTGCCGGCCGATCGCGACGGCATCCGCGGCGCCGTGCTCCTGCTTCGAGGCAGGCACCAAGTCGCTGGACAACTCCGCGTTACGACGGCCGGCGTTGTACTCCGCGGTCAGGGGCAAGGCACCGACGGCACGGCGCTCGTCGCCACCGGCACCGACCGGCGAACGCTGATTCGCGTCACGGGAAAGCCGGATCACGTGCCGGAAACCACACGAGCGATTGCGGTCGCCGACCACTACGTCCCCGCAGGCAGTCGCCGATTGCGACTGAACACGACCGATGACCTGTGCGTCGGCGACCGCGTGCGAGTCGAGCATCCGGGCACGGCCGAGTGGATCGCGGCCGTTGGCATGAACCGATTCCCGTCCGACAACGGCGGCGGCTCATGGCTCGACTGGCGGCCGGGCACGATGCCGATTCGCTGGGACCGCGCGATCGTTGCGATCGACGGCAACGCAATCACCCTCGACGCGCCGCTGACGACGGCACTCGATGCGCGGCATGGCGGCGCGACGGTGACGGTGCCCGATTATTCGGGACGACTTTGCCAAGTGGGAGTCGAGAACCTGCGATGCGAAACGGAGTTCGACTCGCGCAACCCGCTCGACGAAGAGCACGCATGGACGGCTATCAGCTTCGAGTCGGCCGAGGACTCGTGGGTACGGCAAGTGACCGCGGCGCACTTTGCCGGTTCGGCCGTGAGCGTTTGGGAGACCTGCCGTGCGATCACGGTCGAGGACTGCTCGGCAGTTCAACCGGTCTCAGAGATCGGCGGATATCGGAGGCACACGTTTTACACGGCCGGGCAACTGACGTTGTTCCAAAGGTGCCGGTCGGAGCACGGGCGGCACGACTTCGCCGTCGGTTGCTTGGCGGCCGGACCAAACGCCTTCGTACAATGCACGGCGACAGCGGCCCACGGTGCAAGCGGCCCGATTGGGAGCTGGGTCTCCGGCGTCCTCTTCGACAACGTCACGATCGATGGCGGCGGCCTCGAACTGACCAACCGCGAGATTGAAGGCCAGGGGGTCGGCTGGTCCGCGGCCAACTGCGTGATTTGGCAATGCACTGCCGCGGTCATTGTCTGCCGCCGCCCGGCGACGGCGCAGAATTGGTCGATCGGCTGCTGGGGTCAGTTCGTCGGCGACGGCCAGTGGCGGTCGCTGAACGAGTTCGTCAAGCCTGCCAGCCTGTACCACGCGCAGCTCGCGGATCGCCTCGGAGCGGAATCCGTGGCGAATCTGCAATCGCGGCCGATTTTCGCCGACGCGGGCAACGCGCCCCACGTCGAGCGGGTGGCTGGGTCCGAGTCTTCGAGGCCCCAGCCGCGTAGCGCGCGCCAGACTTCGGCCGGCTCGCGGCTTGTGCCTCGCAGTTCGACCACAGCCAGCCACGACGTGCCGCCGTTGCAGCCACTGACCGTGCAAAACGGCTGGCTCGTTCGCGCGGGCCGGCTCGTGACCGGCTCTCGAACCGGAACCGTGTGGTGGCGCGGCCACGTGCTGCCGGGGCGAGCCGGGGAACTTGGCGTTGGCGTGACGCGATTCGTGCCCGGCCGAACTGGGCCGGGCTACACGGACGACCTCGATGAACTGACCGACTCGATGCTCGCCGGCAACCAGGTCGCGCTCAATCATCATTGGGGCCTGTGGTACGACCGCCGGCGCGACGATCATCAGATGGTGCGTCGCAGCGACGGCTCCGTCTGGCCGCCCTTCTACGAACAACCGTGGGCGCGGAGCGGGCAGGGGACCGCGTGGGACGGGTTGAGCAAGTACGACCTGACACGTTTCAACCCGTGGTATTTCGCCCGGCTCAAAGAGTTTGCCGACCTGTGCGACCGCAAGGGGCTGGTGCTGTTCCAACAGATGTATTTTCAGCACAACGTGCTCGAGGCCGGCGCACACTGGGCCGACTTCCCGTGGCGGCCAGCGAACTGCCTGCAGGACACCGGCTTCCCCGAGCCGCCACCGTATGTCAACGACAAACGCATCTTCATGGCAGACGCCTTCTACGACGTTTCGCATCCCGTTCGTCGCGAGCTGCACCGCGCGTACATCCGCAAGTGCCTCGACACGCTCGGCGACAACTCGAACGTCGTTTTCTTCACCGGCGAGGAATTCACCGGGCCGCTCGCGTTCGTGCAGTTCTGGCTGGACACGATCATCGAGTGGCAGCAGGAGATCGGCAATCGAGTTCTGGTCGGTTTGAGCACGACCAAGGACGTGCAGGACGCCGTGCTGGCCGATTCGTCGCGCGGCCGGCACGTCTCCATAATCGACATCAAATACTGGTGGCCGACTGCCGACGGAGTGCTCTACGATCCGCCGGGCGGCACAAGCCTCGCGCCGCGTCAACAGCTTCGCGAGTGGAAGGGCCAAAAATCTCGCTCCGACGCCGAAACAGCCCGGCACATCATTAGGTATCGGCTGCGTTATCCTGATAAGGCTGTGATTTGCACACCGAACCCGGCTTCGAACGGCTGGGCCACGCTCGCTGCCGGCGCGTCGCTGCCCAATCTGCCCGCAGGTGTAGACGAGGCACTTTTGGATACCATGATTCGCTTGCGCCCCATCAAACAGAATGAATGGGATGCGGAAAACCAGTGGGGACTGGCTGATTCAGGTAGGCACCATCTGATTTATTGCCCTGGTGAAGGGAAAGTAGCGGTGGACTTGTCGAAGGCGGAGGGAACTTACATCGTTCGGTTATTCAACAATGGCAGCAGTGGGCCAGATAAATCCATCGTGAGCGTAGAAAGTGGGAAGAAGTTTGAATTGCCGGCGGCGCGATCATATCCCTGCATAATTTGGTTGACTCGGGACTTAGCGGAGACGCCTTGATCGAAGACTTGTCATTTCCTTCTTTTGGAGGTTATCTGTCATGAGTCGGTTTCATTTTCGCGTGCGGGAAAACGGGTTCACGTTGATCGAACTGCTCGTCGTCATCGCAATCATCGGTCTGCTCGTAGCACTTTTGCTTCCGGCGGTTCAGATGGCGCGGGAGGCCGCTCGACGATCCGAATGCCAGAACAATTTGAAGCAAATGGGCATCGCACTGCACGCTTTTCACGACACGGTCAAGAAGTTGCCTTACGCGCGATCCAGCGGTGGCAGCAGCGACCATAGCTGGGCCGTGCTCATACTTCCCTACATCGAACAGAACGAGGCCTGGGACATATGGACAAGATCGTTTCCTGGCGTCACGTTTCGCTATGGCGGCATCAACCCGTTTAACAATCGGACAGTTCCCGAAATCCAGTTGGCTCGGGAAATGCAGACTCCCATTTTTTTGTGCCCGTCGCGTCGTTCGGCGCCACAGCTCACAAACATCTTTTCCGACACGTTTCCGCGGACCCCGGCGCTCAACGGAATGAGCGGAGATTACGCCGTTTGCCGCGGCGATGGAACTCAATATCGAGGACTGGATGTAGGTATGTTCATGCAAACGCAGCCTGGCTCGCTGGCACTTCCGCGCAACTCGGTCAAGTTTTCCGAAGTGGCGGATGGATTGAGCAATACGATTGCGATTGGGGAGAAGCATGTCCCATTTGGCACGTTTAACGATTTGAGGGACGGCTCAATCTACAATGGAGGGCTTCCGGAGGGGATCATTAGGATAGCCTCCCAGTCACGCCCCTTGGCGTTTACACCGAGGGATCCATTCCTTAATCAGTTCGGCAGCTATCACCCCGGTATTTGCCAATTTCTTTTTGGCGATGGGAGCGTTCGAGCTTTGAGCGCGTCGGTGCCAGGCACCATATTGGGATTCCTGGCTCACCGAGCCGATGGCGAACACGTCCCCGATTTTTAGACGGGCCTGTTTACATGCTTTCATCAGGGTTGATATTGGAGGTCATCGGTATGAGTGCGAGCGATTCTAATGTCTGGGGACGGTTTCGATCCTTTGCCGCGGTGATGTTCATAGCCTCCCTGGCAGGGTGCGGAAGCGATCGGTTCCAGGTTACAGGTCGTGTCGCATTTGAGGACGGTAGTCCGTTGGAAGAAGGGGTTGTCATTTGTGAAAAGAAGGAAGGTGAGCAGCGAGTAATGGCCAGGGGTAATCTGAATCGCGATGGCTCATTTCGGCTGGGTTCTCTGAAGCCAGGCGATGGGGTTCTGCCGGGAAAGTACCAAGTGATGGTTGTGGCTCGCGCACTGACGCAGGCCGAGGCAAGCAAGATGCCGCCGATTATTGATCCTAAGTTCGAGAGCTTCGCAACGTCGGGCCTGGAGCTTGAAATCAAGAATACCAAAGTCGATCTGAAGATCACGGTCTCGAAACCGAAGGATTGGAAGGCGACAAAAGACGAGCGAACCGAATCGGACAATGAGGAAGGGGTGAAGCACTAGCCAAATAACCCGCCAAGAATCCAGGCAGTAGAAATGATTGGTTGGCGGCCCGGTACTTCGCGCCGTTCCGTGGAAGAAAGAGAGGAGGGGCAGTCCTTGAATCTGAACCGACAGTCGGTTGAGCTTCTTTTTCATCATCCTTTGGAGGAATCAATCATGCATCGCAAGTTCCAACGGAGTGCGTTTACTCTGATTGAATTACTCGTCGTGATCGCGATCATCGCCGTGCTGATCGCCTTGTTGCTCCCGGCCGTGCAGATGGCCCGCGAGGCGGCGCGTCGAACGCAGTGCCGTAACAATCTCAAGCAACTCGGCTTGGCCCTGCACAATTACGTCTCAACTCACCAGGTGCTGCCGTACACTCGACCCGATAGCTGCGCCAACATGTTGAATAGCATGGGGGGATGGACCTCCGCGTTCGCACTGTTCCTCCCTTATGCCGACCAGTTGCCTTTGTACAATTCCATCAATCAGCAACTCCCGTTGATGACCGACAATTGCGGACTCGCGGGTGCCGAGCTGGCGAACCAGACGGCACGCATGACCAGGGTTCAGCTTTTTTTGTGCCCCTCGGATGCGAATCGGCCCCAGGCCACATTTCTTGGAGTGGTCTGGCCTGGCGTCAACTATCGTCTCTGCGCGGGAAACTCGTATTGGGCGGAGGTCACCAACTCAACACGTGCGGGCCAAGTGAATGCAAATGCCAGCCAACAGTGGATGCCGATACCGGTGCCCAAGACCGATCCAGGCGGCCTGTTCTTCGTACGATCGAAAGTGGAGTTTTCTCAAATCCCCGACGGGTTGGCCAATACGGCCGCGATGTCGGAGCACACCATCGGCGACAACTCTGCGGACGGATTCGGGGACGATTTCACGCTTTCAACGTCCACACTGACGAATAGCTTTATTACCGGGCAAAGTGATTGCAACAATAACAACCCAGCCAATCTCCGCGCGTTTGCAGGACGGCGTTGGTATGGCAGCAATCCGTTCGTCGATTTTGTGTATAGCCATACGCGGACTCCCAATCATTCCTTGCGAGATTGCATTAGTGGCAACGCGGCTACGGCGATCATGTCACCGCGTAGCCGTCATCCGGGCGGTGTGAATTTGCTCCTTGCGGACGGCGCGGTGCATTTTGTGTCCAACTCTTTGGACCAAAAAGTTTGGTGGGCACTGGGAAGCCGGGACTCGGGCGAAACGATATCCAACACAGACTTTTAAGCGCCTGGTTGTGGGGGATTGTAGTGATGAAGTCACTTACATTTTTCAGTTGCTGTTGCATTTCGGCGCTTGCCCTGGCGAGTGGTTGCGGCAAATCACAGCCGGCGGGAACGCTCAGTAATCCGTCGGCTAAAGCCGTGCTGATGGAATTGGCGGAGTCTGTTCAGGCGTATGATGCCAGTCTTTCGGTCAGTTCGTCTGGTCCGGCGGATGTTGCTGAAGACCCTTCGTCCATTCGAGGTGGAATGCGTACGCGGTTGAATACACTGAAAGAACTCACCGCAATCCAAGCCGACGTTCAGGAGTCTCTTCGAACGATGTCCGAGGCGCTCGATGCAGTTGAGAAGCTCTCACTGTCGGCATCACCCAACGTGGCCCAGATTCGCTCAGAGCTGGAAAAAATCAAGGGGCAGGTAGACAGCCTGCGCAAGAAGTTGTAATAGTGCCCCCAACATCGTGTCGACTACCCCATGAGGAAAGATCCATGACCAGCCCGATTGCGTGGTTTCTCGCCTTGATCAGTGTGAGTACTCCGGCGTTTGATGCCGACGAGCCGCCGACAGAGTGGATTGAGCCTGCGACGGGCCATCGCGTGGTGCGGCTGTCGCGCGAGCCGGGCAGCTCAAGCCTGTACTTCCACCAGCACGCCTACTCCGCCGATGGCAAGAAACTGCTGATCACTACACCCGGCGGGCTTTCAACCATCCACCTTGAGACGCGCCAAATCGAACCAGTCGTAGAAGGTCGGGTCGGCGTGCTCGTGACTGGCAGGAAGACGGGCCAGATCTACTACACCAAAGACGGTTCCGTCTGGGCAACCGATCTCGATTCGCGCGCCACTCGCGAGGTGGCGAAAATCCCAGGCCGCGGCAATATCGCCGTGAACGCCGATGAGAAGCTGATTGTCGGCGTCGCCGCGGATCCGGAGGGCAAGACGATTCCTCGCGTGTCCCCGCCGGGAAGGCTTGGCGGGCGGCTTGAATCACAGTGGGCGGCCGGCACGCCAAAGATGCTCTACACTGTGAATATCGATTCGGGCGAACTGAAAAAGATCTATCGTGAGAACGACTGGACCAACCACCTGCAATGTTCCCCGACCGATGCGAATCTGATCATGTTCTGTCACGAAGGTCCATGGCATTATGTAGATCGCATTTGGACAATTCAGGCGGATGGCTCCCGGCTCCGTCTGATGCACACTCGAACTATGGACATGGAAATTGCCGGGCACGAGTTCTTTGGGGCCGACGGCAAGACCATCTGGTACGATCTGCAAACACCGAAGAGTGGAGTGTTTTGGCTGGCGGGCGTAGACCTCGCCACGGGAACTCGGACCCGGTATCACTTGCAACGCCACGAGTGGTCCGTTCATTTCAACGTATCATCTGACGGCAAGCTTTTCGCCGGCGATGGCGGCGGCCCGGGCAGCGTCGCCAACCGGTCACCGGATGGTAAGACACTCAACCCTCCCGGCAACGGCCAGTGGATCTATCTCTACCGGCCGGTATTAGTGAATAATCCGGCGAGTATGTTTCCGGAACAAAAAGACCTGATCAAGGTCGGCTATCTTGAGTCCGAACGGCTTGTAGACTTGTCCCGCCACAATTACCAACTAGAACCCAACGTCACATTTACGCCCGACGGTAAGTGGATCGTCTTTCGTTCCAACATGCACGGGCCAACGCACGTGTATGCCGTCGAAGTAAGACCATCGGAGCAAGCAACGGGTGCCGCCCAACCAAGATGATGCGCCGCATCGTCCACATGTTGAGGCTATGGTTGCTCCCAATCGTCGCGGTGTGGATGCCTCTGAGAAGATTGATCCGGCATCGTCCGCTGCTTGCTCTCTGGCCGCTGTACCACTACAGTGACGGTCGCTGTCCGAGTCTCAATCAACTTGAGGACTTCGCCATGAGACGAATCAGATTCTCATTCGGACTAATTGTGCTTCCACTCGCAACAATCGCCTTCTCACAGGAGGCGAGCAGAACGAATGCTTCGAAACAAAATCCAGTTGTTCGCCAATCGGGAACGGCCGGTTGGCATGCGACGGGCACGCGCGGCGCGGTTGCGGCTGGCGGCCAGGGGGCGGTCGATGCGGGAATACGCATCCTCAAGGACGGTGGCAACGCGGCCGATGGCGCGGCGGCGACGATCCTCGCCCTGTCGGTAACGGATGCGACAGCGTTCTGTTTCGGCGGCGAGGTGCCGATCCTGGCGTACGACGCCAAGCGAAATGTGGTGGAAGTCATCGCAGGGCAGGGGGCGGCGCCGCGGCTGGCCACACGTGAGTATTTTGAGGAACAGGGCGGGATACCCGCGAAGGGCCTGAGCCCGGCGGCGGTTCCCGCAACTCTCGATGCGGTGCTCGTGCTGCTCGACCGCCACGGCACGAGGACGTTCACTCAAGTTGTGCAACCAACGCTCGAATTGCTCGATCGAGGCGGGCGCGATTGGTTTCCCGATCTGGCTCGCACGCTGCGCCGGCTCGTCGAAGCGGAAGCGGCTTCTGGCGGCGACCGTCAACGCGGATTGCGGCTCGTCGGCGACTATTTCTACCGCGGACCGATCGCCTGGGAACTCGACGCCTGGTGCCGAGAAAACGGCGGCCTCATTCGCTATCAAGACATGGCGACCCATGTGACTCGCGTCGAGGAACCGGTCGCTGCCGGTTACCGCGGGCACACCATATATAAGTGTGGCGCGTGGACTCAAGGGCCTTTCCTGCTCCAAACCCTGCAACTCCTCGATGGTTTCACCTTGCGCGACATGAAGCACAACACCGCCGACAGCATTCATGTCTCCGTGGAAGCGATGAAGCTGGCCCTGGCCGACCGCGATGTGTTTTACGCCGATCCCTTGTTTGCGAGCGTGCCGCTCGACGGGCTGTTGTCGCGAAAGTACGTCGAAATCCGTCGGCCGCTGATTGACCCGCAACGGGCATCGCTCGCGCAGCGGCCGGGCGACCCGCGCGGCCTGAAACCAATTCTCGAACAGGCCGAAACGCGAGCCGGTTCGCCAGGCCCTTCGAACGACACAACCACGTGTCTCGTGGCCGACGCAGCCGGCAACGTGATCGCCGCGACGCCGAGCGGCTGGAGCGGCGTCGTGGCCGGCAAGACCGGCGTGTGGCTCGGCTCGCGCTTGCAGAGTTTCAACACCTGGAAAAACAGCCCGAACGTGATCGAGCCTGGTAAACGGCCGCGCATCACGCTGACGCCGTCGCTCGTGTTCAAGGATGGCAAGCCGGTGCTCGCCGTCAGCGTCGCGGGCGGCGACGAGCAGGATCAGACGAGTCTGCAACTAATCCTCAATCACATCGATTTCGCTCTCGCGCCGGCCGAGTCCGTCACTGCGCCGCGGTTCGGCACGCTGCACCACATCGGGTCGTTCCGCCAGACGCCGCCCGAACTCGGCGAGTTGCACGTTCACGCGGATGTCGGCGAAAGCGCGATCGCCGAACTGAAGGCCCGCGGGCACCGCGTGAACGTGAAGGCACCGTCCTCCGCACCGTGTGTCATTGCCATCGATCCGAAGACTGGCGTGCTCGACGCCGCCGGCGACCCGAAGTCGCGCCGGCACGCCGCGGCGTTCTAAGTCCGCGACGCGGGGCAAAAGGCGCCAGTCGCCGCCTAACGGTCGGCGTGAATCGAGAACTCCGGCTTCCGGAAGCCGGCCACAATGGCCGCGACTGAGGAGTTCGCCGCGCGGTTGCGCCCCGGGCGGATGCGCACGGAATTTGAGAACTCGGATGTGTTCCCGATCGGGTCCGTTGCCGTTGCCGTGAGGAGATGGCCGGGGGCAACGATGCCGGGAAAGCTGGCATTGATCGCCGCTGTTCCGCGTCGGTTGGTTCGAACGGTGATGGTGCCGAGCATCCGTTGTCCTTCCGCACGGCCGGCACGGTTCAAGTTGTCATTTTCGAAGAACTCGATGCGAAACAGTGTATTCGGCGTGCTATTCAGGCTGCCGCGCACGACCGTCTGCCCGCGACGCACGCTGACGGATTTCAGTGAGGGAAAATTCTGCCGGTCGTTCGCGCCGCCGTCCCGGTCGCCCGAATCGTTGTCCGTGACGCCGGCGCCGCTCAGGTCGATACCGAGGTCGCCGTTCGAGAAGATTGCGTTGGACTGGATGGCGATTGCGCGGCTGAGCGGTCCGAGGTCGTCGGCCACGCGTACGCCCGTGTTGACGTTGAACGCAATGACATTTCCCGCGCCGGTCGCTGTGCCGCCGATCGAGTTCATGGCGGCGCCGCCGTCGACTGCGACTCCAAAAAGCTGATTGCCGAGCGGCCCCAGGCCGGTGACGTTGACGCCGATCCGGTTTCCTTCGACGACGTTCCGAAACGCAGTGTCGAAAATGCGAAGGCCGTGACCGATGTTGCCGGAGATTAGGTTGCCGGCGCCGGGCGCGGTGCCGCCGATCTGCGAATCGTCCGCGCCGTTGAGCACGATGCCGGCGCTGTAATATTGACCGTCGCCGTTTCCGATGGCGAACGTGCCCGTAGCGTCGGTGCCCACGTAGTTGCCTTGGACGACGTGTCCGCTGCCGAGCAGGTGGATGCCGTTGCGGCCGTTTCCCGCAATGACGTTGCGCGCGGCTGGCGTCGTGCCGCCAATCGTTACACCGGCCGATCCGTCGCCGGCAACGACGCCGTCACCGGCGTTGCCCAAGTCGCGCGTTCCGGTCACGTCCGTGCCGATCAAGTTCCCCTGCACGCGTGATCCCGGAGCGCCGGCCGCGACCCCGGCCCCTCCATTGCTCGAAACGACGTTGCCCGCTCCCTGCTCGATGCCGCCGATCTGCGCGCGCGACGAGGCGGCGATGCCGAAGGAGCCGTTGCCCAAGCCGACGGTGCCGCTGGAATCCGTGCCGACAAAATTCCCCTGAATCACACTGTCGATCGCGGCTCGGCCGAAGATGTTGACGCCAGCCGCCCCGTTGCCGGAGATAATGTTGCGCGCGCCGGTGAAACCGCCAATCGTGTTCATCGGTGAATCGGAAATGGACACTCCGTCACCGGCATTAGTCAGTTGCGCGGTGCCGGCGCCGTTGACACCGATGAAATTGCGTGCGATGACATTGCCGCCTCGACCGGCGAAACCCGCGTTAAAGATGGCCAGAACATCTTCGCCGCGCAGTGCCCGTTCGTAGATGAGCACTTCGTCCACCACGCCGCTCAGAAAGTGCAGATTGTCACGAACGTCGCCGCCGACGAACACGCCGAGCGAGCCGTCCAAGTTGCGCGGCGGTGCGGCCTGCGAGTTGTCCAGCATGCCGTCGATGTAAATGCGGCCCGTGCCGTCCGGCTCGCGCACGCCGACAACGTGGTGAAACTGACCATCGTTTACGGATTGGTTCGAGCAGAATTGGAATCCGAACTCCAGGTCGCCGAACGTGACCCAGCAGACGCGCCCCTCGCCGCCGGAGCCAAGTATGTTCCCCACGCTCAAGACAAATTCGCCGTTGAACCCGAGCCCGGCCGCAGTGTCCGCCTGGCGCTGTTGTACGATGCTTCCCGCCGCGCCGGTCGTGGAGATCCAAGCCTCGACGGAGAACGGACCGAACCCCGACACGGACGCGCCCGTGCCGAGTTCCACGAAATCGTCCACGCCGTCGAGCAGGAACCCGTCACGCACTTGGCCGGCGGCGAACGCCGCGCCGTCGTGAGTTGTGCCGGCGCGACCACTGATGAAATTGTCGGCGTTTCCGTCGGCTCGCCACCAGCCGGTTGCGCCCCCCAAAACGTCGAAGCCGCGGATCGAGATGCCGTTCCAGTCGTTTCCCGAGATGACGTTGCCAGCGCCCGCGGCGCTGCCGCCGATCGTGTTGCCCGGCGCGTTTCGCAGCAGTACGCCGTCTCGTCCGTTGCCCAAGTCGATCGCGCCGAATTGGTCCGTGCCGATGCGGTTGCCCTGGATTTCGTTCCGTCTCGCCCCGTTGTCGAGTTCGATGCCGGACAGAGCATTCCCGGCGATGACGTTCGGCGAGTTGCTGTTCGAGCCGCCGATTCGGTTGCCAAAACCGGCGTTTACGGCGACACCGGAAAGCCGGTTGCCCAGCGCGACGACGCCGGTCGCGTCGGTCCCAATGAAGTTCCCTTCCAACGAATTGCCCGACGAAATCCTGCCCACGATTTGCACGCCGTTTCCCTGGTTCGCAGCGATGACGTTGCCGAGCCTGCCGCCGATGTCGTTGTTGGACGCAGCGTCGATCGTGATGCCGTCACTGCCGTTGCCGAGCGGCGTCGTGCCGTCGGCCGCCGTTCCGATGTAGTTACCGTCCACGCCGTTCACGCCGGTTTGTGCGATCAAAACGCCGGATAGCCCGTTGCCCGAAATTACGTTTCGCTTTTCGATACTGAAAAACGACCCGTTCAAGCCGATGTTGTTGAACGCCGCCCCGTTGAAGACCGCCACGCCGTGCATCATATTTCCCAACGCCTGCATTCCCGTGACGTCGGTTCCGATGACGTTGCTCTCGACGACGTTGCGGTCGCTGCCCGCGCCGGCGATCTGCACGCCGGACCAGAGGTTACCCGACACGACGTTGTTGGTGACGCGATTGTTCCGGGCGCCGTCAAAGATGGCGATGCCGCTGTTCAAGTTGCCAAGCGCCGCGGTCCCGGTCGCGTCCGTGCCGATGAAATTGCCGCCGATGACGTTTTCGTCCGATCGGGCCGAGATGACGCCGACACCGGACCACAGATTACCGGAAATCACATTGCGAACCGTTTCATTGCGCTGGCCGGCCGAACCGATGAGGTTGAATCGCGCGGCCTGAAACAGCACGACTCCATAATGTGCGTTCGGGATCGCAGCCGCCCCGGCCGAGTCGGTGCCGACGAAGTTGCTCTGGACGACGTTCGAGGCCGCGTCGGAATCGATCCGCACCCCGTTCGAGTCGTTGCCCGAAATGACGTTTCGCACAGCGGGACCAACTCCGCCGAGCATCGTGCCGATCGTTCCGTACATCGCGACGCCATTGCCGGCGTTTCCAACGTCCACCATGCCGGTGACGTCCGTGCCGATGAAGTTGCCTACAACGCGATTCTGAGAGCCGGACGAATAGGGCCCGGACACGACCGTGAACTCGCGCAATTCCGCCGTGAACGGCGACGATGCCGTGTTCACCGCAGCCACGCCAACGTCAATCGCCGCGGGAAAACTCACCGCAAGCGGACTGAAACTGTTCCACAGCGAGTCGACTTGATTGACGATCGCCAGCAGGTGACCGCCCTGCCGGATGAGCCGCAAGAACGCGGGCTGATCGGGAAAAATCCCAAGGAAGTTGGACGACACGAATTGCCCGTTCGCCCGCAGCTCGAACAGCGCGGCCGACACGAGTTTTCCGTCGCGGATGAACGCGGCGCGCTCAAGCCGAGCGTAGTTATTTTCATCCTGCCACACGAGGACTCCCGCACCGTTGAACGGTAATCGTTCAGGCGAAGTGCTTTCCCCCTGCGGCTCAACCGTGCCCGCCACGGTAACTTGTGCGATGAAGTCGCCCGCGACCGGCTGCAGCACGCGCGGCGCGTTCACGACGCCGATCTCGACGCTCAAGTCGTGCAGCGAGCCGGGCACGGTGATCGTCGCGTCGCGCTGGTTGAGAATTACCTGAGAATCAGCGTCCGGGTCAATCACGCGGCCAGCCTGTTCGAGCGTCTCGGCGGGCGGCACCGCGAACGGGCGCAGACCATTGCCGACCATCTGCACGCCGTCGCGACCGTTTCCCGAAATCACGTTCCGGGCGTCCGGCGTGGTCCCACCGATTGTGTTCTGCGTCGTGTCGAGCACAAGCACGCCGTCGAGGCCGTTCCCCTGATCGAGCGTGCCGGTCGCGTCCGTTCCGATGAAGTTGGCTTCGATTCGGTTACCGCCGTTCCGCGCGAGCACGACGCCGCGTGCGCCGAAGCGATTGATCACGAGTCCGCGCACTGTGCTATTGCCCGCGACGAGGATGAGTCCGTCGCTGCCCGCGCCGGCGTTAGTGCCGTCGATTTCCACGCGGCCGCCCGCTTGCGTCGTGCCGTCGATCGCCAGCGGGTCCGTGACGGCCGGCAATTCCGCGTCCGGACGAATCGTTGGAATCGGCGGCCCCGCAATATCGAATTCGATCTGGTCCGCCCCGGCCGACGCGTTCGCCGCTTCGATCGCCTCGCGCAAGCTGCAATGCGTCTCGTCGCACACGCCGTCGTTCACGTCGTCCGGCGACCGAACGAGAAACGTAGCCAACAGCGTGCGCCGTTCCAGCTCCTCGGCCAGTAATCTCGGCGCGCGGTTCGACGCGCGTCGCGGTGCCCCGACAGCAATGCGAGAGTTCGCCATGCACTTCCCCGTAGCGATCGTTCGTGCAAAGTTTGATGGAACATCGCCCCACAGTCGATCGAGCGACTATAGCACGAGCGACGGCCAACCTCCACCCGCTCGGACGGCTTGTGGGAGAAAGCGCGATCGGAAACAGAGGGCAGTCGGGGTGGCTGCGAGCTTCGGCTTCGATTCCGCTCGCACCTTCGTCCGTTCTCCTAGCCGGCGCCTGAAGCGCGAGCGAAATATGTTCTCCAAACGGACAACTTATTTTTGAACGGCTTCTTACGCGACACGCGCTAGGCGCTGCGGTCTGTGCGGGATACATTCTGGCCAACGCCTTGGTGAAAAAAGAAGACAAACGAAGGTGATCGCCGCGCCGACTTGCCGCCGATGAGTGGCTGCGGCCAATGCTGATTTGCAAGAAGGACAAAAACGATGCGGCGAGAGTTCGCCACGATGGGTTTGACCATGGGTTTTCCCAATCAATTATCGTGGTACCCACCGGTGTTTCATCTCAACGCGCTGTGGTTCGCCGCGACGGGCTGTGTAATCGTTCGGTCTGGTGTGAGCATCGCTGTGAACCATCAGGAGGGAACAGGATGAGCGGTCCAGTAGATCGACGTGAGGTGCTTTGTGCCGGCGGCGCGGCCGTCGCCGCCATTCTCGCAGATCGTAGAGTCGCGTCGGAACCAAATGTCACTCAAGGCGGGTTCGAGAACGATCCGTTCGGGTATTGCCTGAACACGAGTACGATCCGCGGCGACCGGCTGGGAATTGTCGAGAAGATCGAGATCGCGGCAAAGGCCGGCTACAAAGGACTTGAGCCGTGGATTCGCGAAATCGAGGAGTTTGTCGCGGCGGGCGAATCGCTCAGAGACCTCGCCAAGCGGATTCGAGACGCCGGTCTGTCGGTTGAGAGTGCGATCGGGTTTGCGGAATGGATCGTGGACGACGACGCGCGGCGGGCGAAGGGATGCGACGAGGCGAAGCGAAACATGGACCTCGTCGCCCAACTCGGTGGCAGCCGGCTGGCCGCGCCGCCGGCCGGGGCGACGGACCGCGCGGACATGAATCTGTTTCGCGTGGCTGAACGGTATCGGCAGTTGCTCGAATTGGGCGACAAGATGAGTGTCGTGCCGCAAGTGGAACTATGGGGCTTTTCGAAATCGTTGAGCCGGCTGGGCGAGGTCGCGTTCGTCGCGATCGAGAGCGGTCACGCCAAGGCCTGCGTGCTGACCGACGTATACCATATATATAAGGGCGGGTCCGAGATTACCGGGCTGAGCCTGTTTCGCGGTCCGGCGATGCACGTGATACACATGAACGACTATCCCGCTGATCCGCCGCGCGAGACGATCAAAGACGAACACCGCGTCTATCCCGGCGACGGCATCGCGCCGCTCGGCACGATTCTCCGCACGCTGCGCGACATCGGATTCCGAGGCATGCTGTCGCTGGAACTGTTCAACCGCGAGTACTGGAAGCAAGACGCGCTAGTGGTTGCCAAAACCGGCTTGGAGAAAATGCGAGCAGCCGTGACGAAGAGTTTGGGTTGAACCAGAATCGGTATGATCGAAGCAGGTTCACGCAGAGGCGCTGCGGTCGCAAAGCTGGAAAATATCTCTGCGTCCTCTGCGCCTCTGCGTGAGATTTCTTCAGGAGGTTTCAACGTGCGCATCGCCATCGCAGGCATTTCTCATGAGACGGCCACGTTCATCAGCACCACGACGACGCTCGGAGATTTCGCGAATGGCTTCGGGCTCTTTCGCGCGGATCAGGTGATCGAGCGATTCCGCGGGGCGAACATCTGCACCGGCGGGTTCATCGACGGGGCGGCGAAGCATGGGTTCGAGTTGGTGCCGCTGTTGTGGACGTTTGCGTATCCCAGCGGATTGATCGACCGCGCCGATTACGAATCACTCAAGAGCGAATTGTGCGAGCGAATCTGCGAGGCAGAGCGGCAAGGTGGCCGCGTGGATGGAGCCTTGCTCGACCTGCACGGGGCGATGGTGGTCGAAGGAATCGACGATGGCGACGCGGACGTGATTGAAGCGGTGCGAGATGTGCTTGGACCGGACCGGCCGATCGTGGTCACGTTCGATCTGCACGGCAATCACACTCCGCGTCGCGTAAAAGCCGCAGACGCGATCGTCGGTTTCGACACGTACCCACACGTTGACATGGCCGAGCGGGGCCGCGAGGCGGCGGACATCCTGGTCCGCACGCTGCGAGGCGAGATTCGACCGGTGATGGCGATCCGGCAACTGCCGCTGTTCTGGGGCATTCGCTGCCAGGTGACGGCCCATCCGCCGATGAACGAAGTCATGCGGCGAGTTCACGAGCTGGAAACGCGGCCGGGCATCATCTCGATCACCTTGGCGACAGGTTTTCCGTGGGCGGACGTGCCCGATGTCGGGGCATCAATCATCGTCGTTGCCGACCGCGACGCGAAACTGGCGCAGGCGACGGCTGACGAGCTGGGCGATTGGGTTTGGGCCAACCGCGAGCGTTGGTACACGCCGCCGATGTCGGTGCGTGAGGCACTGGCCGCGGGTGAGCGAGCGGGCCGGTATCCGATTCTCTTGGCCGACCACGCGGACAACACGGGCGGCGGCTCGCCGGGCGACTCCACCGAAATCCTCCGCACGTTTCTGGACCTTGGCCTGCGCGAGGCATTGCTTCTGTACATGGTGGACCCCGTCGTCGCCTTGCAAGCTCACGAGGCCGGGGTCGGTCATCGCGTCCGCGTGTCGCTCGGAGGCAAGTCGCACACGATCCAGGGGCCGCCGGTCGAAGGCGAATTCGAGATCGTTGAGATTTCGTCCGGCGATTTTGCGTATGACGGGCCGATGTATGCCGGGCTCACCGGCACTATGGGTCCCTCCGCTTGGCTTCGCAAAGACGGAGTCTCAGTGGTCGTTGTAACATCCCGCGAGCAACCACTTGACCCCGCCTTTGCACGAACGCTTGGCATCGACTGCCGGACGATGCGAACCATCGCGCTCAAATCAGCCGCCCACTTCCGATCCGGTTTCGAGAAGCTGGCCGGTTCGATCTTCAACGTGGATGCCCCGGCGATCCTGACCCACGACTTCACCAAGCTTACCTACCGCCGTCGCATCCGACCTGTGTTTCCGGTCGAGATTCGCCCGGATTCTTGTGGAACTGCTCCCTGCGTGATTCCATAATGATGCCATCGGGTCAGTTCCCTATGACCATCGCGGAGCGTCGGCCATGAACGCCAATCTGCCACACAGTAGCGGGGCGAGTGAATTGGAACGCGAGGCATCGGACGCGCCCGGCGCCACCGCGGGCTACGAATCGCTCAACGTCGCGGCCCCGGCCGAGGCCGTCGGGTCGGTCATCGCCGGCAAGTACAAACTGCTCCAGGAAATCGGCGAGGGGGGCATGGGGTCGGTGTTCATGGCCGACCAGACGCACCCGGCCAGAGGTTTTGTGATTCTTGGCTTGAATTTGCGAGTTGACTCCGAGCTACACAGGTCTAATTTCATCTTGGTTACTCCTGCGGCATTTCGCCGGTAGCTTCCATCCGCACAATCAAAGCCCACTACGTGCATAGCCGCCACTCGGACGGAAATTGGGCGCGAAATCATTGCCGCGCGGCTGGGTGACACGTGCCGACGCAACGCCGACGGCATGGCACCCAACACGGCTCCCCATTTCATGGCGGCGCGGCTACACGTTGGCTACGCGAGTGGCAGGGTCGGACCACGGGCCGGTTTCGCTGCCGCGGACGGGGCGGACGATCATCCAGTATTGTTGGCCCGGCGTCAGACCGCTGATGACGTACTCCGAGGCGGTCGAGGTGGCCGAGCCGATCAGTTGCGTCATCGAGGCGTTGGAGAACCATTTGATCTCGTAGCTCGCCCCCACGATGCTCTCCCACTTGAACCGGATGGAGTTGGGCGTGGGGTCATTGCGTTCGTGACCGGCCGCGTCGCGAAGAACCGTTGCCGCGTGGCTTGAGGCTCGTGACTAAAAGAAGATCGACAATCTCGGTCGTTTCATCGGCGAGACCCACGGCGATCGTGCGACCGCCTGGCGTTTGCAGCAAGAACTCCGGGTGTTCAACCGGCAGGGATCTGCCGTCCGCCAAATGAATATCAAAGGGCTGGAACGGCCGCGCCTGGTGCATCTTGCGTAGCTGTTCAATCGTCATGTTCACCATTTTAGCCAAGGCTAGTTCGGCGTCAACAATGGCTGCGCGAATGCCTGATGATCCGCGAGAAGAGGTTGCCGGACGACTGGGTGCTCTTTAACACGAAGAGCATGCTGGGGGGCGCGCTGGCCTGGCAGAAGAAGTTCCAGGAAGCCGAACCGCTCCTCGTCGAAGGTTATGAGGGGATGAAGGAACGCGACGCGAAGATCCCACACGCCGCCCAGCCCCGCCTCGCCGAAGCCATCCGCCGCCTGGTAGATATCTACACCGCGTGGGAGAAACCGGAACAAGCCGCCGAGTGGCAAAAGAAACTCGACGAACTCAACGCCGCCGAAGTAAAGCCGCCAGCAGCAAAACCACGCGGCGACGCTGAGGGCGCGCCGGCTGACTTGAAAAAATGAGCGAGCGAGACAATTGACTATCCCATCTGGTATCTTGGGACCAGGCGAATACAAATGCCCAAGATACGAATCCTGTTCACGGAAGTAACCCCCGTCGGTCATCGTGTCACGTTGACTCGGGACCGTTGGAAAGAAATTGTTCGGTACAAGCACCCGGCCTTGGCCAAGCGTGTCCATGAAGTACGTGCATGCCTTCGCGACCCAGAGGTGATTCGCGAGAGCGCCAAGGATTCCGACGTGCACTTGTACTATCGCACGGTTGAGCGCGGTTTCGTTTGCGTCGTCGTGGGCGGCCCGATCCCTGACCGGCGGTTTGTGATCACCGCCTATTTCACCAAGGAACTCAAGAAAGGAACTGACTTGTGGACAAGGTGAGAGTCTATTTCGATCGCGAGGGAAACTCGCTCTCCGTCTGGTTCGATGACCCGGAGAAAGAGTCCGTTTGTGAAGAGGTCGGCGACGACGTGGTGCTGGTGAAGGATCGTCGCGGAAAAGTGATTGGTTTTGAACGGTTGAACTTTCTGCCGAAGACGAAACGATCACAGCGTGGAAATATCCCGGTGGAAGTGCAGATAGTGTAACTTACCTGCGCGAATGCCTGACGATCCTCGAGAAGAAGTTGCCTGACGACTGGGTGTTCTTTAACACGAAGAGCATGCTGGATGGCGCGCTGGCCTGGCAGAAGAAGTTCCAGGAAACCGAACCGCTCCTCGTCCAAGGCTATTCCGGCATGAAGGACCGTGAAGCGAACATCCAACACGCCGCCCAGACCCGCCTCGCCGAAGCCATCAGCCGCCTGGTAGATCTCTACACCGCCTTGGACAAGCCGGAGTAGGCTAAGAAGTGGAATCTGATCCTTGAGGAATCCATCAAGAATGGGTAGAAATGCCTCATGATCATCGTTCAGAACAGAGTCAAATAAGATCACGCAGTTATTTATGGAGATCACTGGCGACTCCATCAGAATCAGTGCTAAATTTAGTTACATCACTTGCAAGTATTTTAGGATCATGGTGTAATTCAAGGCATTCATGAGTTTTGTATGGACGATCATTGATTGTTTCAATGAGTTCAGAAGTCGATCTATTTAGATCAGTTGATCCTGACTTGAGTGTGCCATTGCGTCCTGGAGGTGGATGATGTTCAAGTTGACAGACTTCGAGATTCTACAGGGGAGATACGTCAAGGCGGCGATGGAGGAGATCGCAAGCTTCCGGCCCGATGGCAAAACGCCGGCAGACGTGCAGACGCTTATAGATTCCGTCGTTACGGCCCAGACGACCTTCTTGAATAAGAAGACGACCCTGGACCTCGCACGCGGGGAACTCGATGAGGCCGTTGCCGAGCTGCACCTGGCTTGCACGCAAGTCTATCCGATCATGAAGGTCCGCTACCGCACCGACCCCGGCAGCTTGCAGGCGATCAACCGGCTGCCGGTTCAGGACCGAACGCCGCGCGAGACGCTCACGCGCGGCGAGGCGATGTCGGCGTTGTGGGCACAGTTGCCGAACCCCCCGGGGTCCGCGACGCCTTTCAAGGCGTGGGACACGATGGATAAGGCCACGTTCGACGCCCTCTTGACCGCCGCCCGGACGAAGGTCAATGGCCTGGCCGCCGTGGATCAGGACTATCAAGTGGCCCAGGGCGATCTGCACGAGCAGACCGAGCGGCTGGAGGATTTTGTGACCTCCGCGCTGATCACCGGGCGCGCCCAGTTCCCGCCCGGTACGCCGGAGCGCGAAGTCATCGACGCCATCCCGACCGAACCGGCGCAGCAGCCGCCCGACCAGACCGTGATCTCCGCGGCCACGTCGCCGGCCCCCGGCAGCGCGCACCTCGAATTCGACGCCGATGGTGCGACCCAGTTCGACGTGCTCCAGAAGGGGCCGGGCGATCCGGACTTCGCGGTCGTTGCGGCCGACCTCATCACCACGACGTACGACGCCACGGGCCTGGCCGCCGGCAGCTACGACTTCAAGGTCATCGGCCGCAACTCGCAAGGCCCCGGGCCGGAGAGCACCGTGGCGACGATCAACGTTGCATGACCGAGGAACCTATTTCGAGTTCTCGAATCGCGCGTACGGCCGCTTCGGACAGGGCGTAGTTGTCAACCGTGCGACGGACGATGCGCTGCGCGATGCGCGGCTGGGTGAGCAACTGGATTGCGACCACTGCGCCCGGCAGCAGACTGAGTAGGTCTTCTTGCGGACGGGTCAATTCGTCTTGGCTACGCGAATACACGTCGGCGTTCAACCAGGCATCTTTGAGTTCTTTGAGCACCTTCCAGCGGCTTTCACTTCGTTGCGCGACGGCCATCAGACTCATGACCACACTGTGCGTGCGCACGCCGGTTTTGGGCGGCGGTGGACACGCAATGGATTCATCGAGCGAGACACTCAACAGCAGTTCGCAGAGGTTCAGCCCGCTGAGAGTCGCGTTCAGCGTTTCGCCGATCCGTGGGTTTGCGTCGACGTAGGACGGCTGGCCGGTCGTGGGGTCGAAGAAGTATTCGAGATTCAGGGCACCGTGCCAATTGAGGTGCGCTCCGATTCGGCGATGGTGTTCCGCGACGATTGGGTGTGAGACGCTGATGCGTGCGCGGGCGCTGCCGCCGACTCCGAGCGCTCGGGCTTGGTAACAGTGGACAGCGATCAGTCGGCCGTGCTGAAACACGGATTGTGAAACGCAGAACACGCCGGCCGCGGGTTGTTGCACGAGGATTTCTGTGCCGCCGTCGAGCACGCCGGATTGTTCGATTGTTGTAAGCACTTCCGCCAATTCGTCTCGGTTGCGGACTAGCCATACCCCACACCCCGCCGTGCTGTGGGCGAGTTTGATGTAGCATGGGAACTCGCAGGTCCGTTCCAGTTCCTCGCGCGTTCGTGCGAGTCGTGTCGGCGGAAAAGGAATCTTGAGCGAATCGAGTACGCGGATGAGCGACGCCTTGCTCTGCAGTTGTTCCATCGCGGCGAATTCTGGCACTGCAAGGCCCGTGAGGCGAGTGAAATGGTCTCGAAAGCGAGACAACAAGTAGACCTGATCGTGGACCGGCAGCAGCACGTCGTAGTGTTCCGCGCGAAGCCGGTCGGTCAGGAACTGGATGTAGCCTTTCGGGTCGGCGACGAAGGACGGGCAGCGATGCCACGCGCGAACGAAACGCGAGAACCGTGCGATGCATAGCGGTTTGGGATCGCAGATGTCGATCGTGTGCCCGGCCGAGCCCAGGGCGTAGAGCGTGTGGCGGGCCGAAAGACTCGATCCTTCCGTGAGGAGAATCTTGAGTCGGCGGCCGGTTCGAGATCGGCCCATTTCCGAACGCAAGTCACTCATCGCGTGCCGCTATCAGAATGCGATCGAAGCCCGGGGCCGGCACGACTTCCAGTCCCTCGACCGATTGCGTTTGGTACCGCTGGCGTCGGCCGCCCGTGAGCACGAATGGCTCCAGCTTGCCGTGCCCGTTGTCGAGCAGCGCTCCCTCGCCCTGCCACGGCTGCGTGACTTGGCCTTTGTCCAGACTGGTCAGGTGCAGCGCGACGGGCTGCTGAATGTGGTGCTGCGTGCCGTCGAGATACATGGCGACCAGACTGCGGCGGCTCTTCCAGAATCGGCTGATTTGCAACGCCTCCCAGTAGACGCGGTACAGGTGGCTTGCGTTGCGAATGCGTCGGTCCTGTTCGTTGGGGTCGAGCCCGGCCGGGAGCACGACGTTGCGGCGGGCGAACTCGTCCATCTCATCCAACTGGGCTCGATTCGCCGGCTCCGCCTCCCAGCGACGAACGCGGCGGCGGGCGATCTGGTAGAAGCCCAGATGAAAGACCCAGGAAAAGCGGGAATGTCGCATTGTGCCCACGATAAGCTTGTCGAACCGCAAGGCGCGAACCAGGCTGCGAATCGAATCGATGTAGCTCTTCATGGCACCACGATCGGCGCAGTTGGCCATGAGGAGCGGTGTATCGTCAAACGCGATTCGGATGCGCAAGCCCGGCGCGTAGACTCCGCAGACCTTATTGTGCCAAGCGGCCAGGTGACACAGGGCAAAGTACTCGGCCCAATCGGCGCGGCTGTATGCGACGGCGTTGAGGTTTTTCAGTGGCGCGTAACCGACGGTGACCAAGATCGGCTGGCCGCTCGCCACTTGGCGACGCACACGTTTCAGCAGCCGCTCGTAAATGTCGGGCGACGGCAGTGGTCCCACGCGGAACTGGCGCGTGAGCATGCAATCGAGCACGGCGCGCGAGAGTTTATCACAATCCACATCAGACTCGGGAACGCGGAACGGCGCCTCGGTGATTTGCGGGGCTACCCAATGCCGATGCACCGTCTCGGTGATGCGTTCCCGCAGAGCTTCAGGCGGGAGCGTGAGCAAGGTTTGCTTCGGCATGGGCTTGTTCCTCGAGCCATTGATAAGTTGCCGCGATTCCCTCGCGGTAACCAAATTGTGGGGCATATCCCAATTCCTTTTTGGTTCGGGTGATATCGACGAAACGTGACGTGCCCAGAAACCGCAACGTGGTTCGAGTGATTGGGCTCGATCGCTCGCCGCGCCGGACCAGATTCCAAAGCTCCAGGCCCACGATGATCGAACGCAAGAGCCAAAACGGCATCACGCGCGTGGGCGGCGGGCTGCCGGTAAGCTCGGCGAGGTAGTTGACCAGTTTGCCGATGGTCGTTCGCGATCCGTCCGTGACGTTGTAGATTCGGCCGCGTGCGGCGGGTGTGGCGGCGGCGAGCAGCATCGCTTGCACGACATCGCTGACGTGGACGATTGGGGTTATGTTCTTCGGGCTGTCAATGAACCGAAACTTGCCGCGGCGGACCGAACGGATCAGTTTGGGCAAGTTTCGCGAGTCGCGCGGGCCGTACACGAATCCCGGCCGGAGAATCACGACGTCGAGCTCATGCTGGCGGTGATATTCAAGGGCCAACTTTTCGGCGGCGATTTTCACATCGGCTGGCGGGTCGTTCGATTCCTGGTATGGAAGGTCCTCGGTGGCAAAAATCATGTTGCACGTGCCAAGCACGTTGACCGAACTAAGCAACACGACGCGAGCGTGGCCGCCCTGCCGCACCGCTTCGAGCAAGTTCTGTACGCCCGTGAGATTGGTTTCGTAAATCTCACGCTTGGTGAAGTGGCCGCCGA
>Ga0247727_10002824_pt1 | contig 39132 bp, 59 predicted proteins | sample WisWelCaveWW1625_FD_202498 | JGI IMG/M metagenome (GOLD analysis project Ga0247727, IMG submission 202498) | Biofilm microbial communities from Wishing Well Cave, Virginia, United States - WW16-25 | ecosystem: Environmental > Aquatic > Deep subsurface > Groundwater > Cave microbial mat | place... | reverse complement strand
ATCGACGTTACCGAGAAGGCGCGGCAGTCGATAACGGCTGTGCCGGAGTGGTCGGAGTGAGCGGCTCCGGCTACGGCTACGGCGACGGCTCCGGCGGCGGCTCCGGCGACGGCTCCGGCTACGGCTCCGGCTACGGCTCCGGCTACGGCTACGGCGACGGCTCCGGCGACGGCTCCGGCGACGGCTCCGGCTACGGCTACGGCTACGGCTCCGGCTACGGCGACGGAAAATGATCGAGGCGGGCGCGGTCGGGCGGATTCGGCCGCGTCCGCTCTTGACATCCTGCGGGATGGTTTGGAATAATCGGACCGTGCGAGATAAGAAAACCAAGATTTCAACCCCTTCTGAGCCGGAAGCAGTTTTCTTGGCTCGCACGCAGGAGGGGATTTTTATTTCCAAAGATCGCGGCATCGGCTTCCTTGGTCCCGATCAGGTCCGCCCGTTCTGGATGGTGTGGCGGTCATCGAGCGGACAGCGTCCGCGTGTCGCGCACTTTAACTTCGCGTCCGCGAAGGCAGAGGCGGAGCGGCTTGCTAGGAATAATCCGCGCGTGGTGTTCGTGATCCTGCGCTCAGAGCAGACGGCGTTCTGCCCTGGGCCCGGGTTCAAGATCCAAGCGCGTGAGTGCGTACCAGATATGGGCAGGCGGGGTGCGACCCCCAGTATCCCAGAGACACGGGCAAGCTCGGTCTTACGGAACGCGACAGCCGTTAGGCGTTGACGTTCGCGGGGGGCTTCTGTCACCCTCCTCGAGTCGGTAGGTGTGGGCTCTACTCTTGCCCACTGTCCTACCGGTGGGTCGCGCATTAAAGGCCTTTTATAAAGGCCGTCGCGTGGGGGAGAGGATGACGAGGGCGGCGGACGAGGAGAAGACGGGGAGCCCATTCCATGCGTTCCTCGATGGCGTCATCCGGACGTATTTCAATTATCGGCCAGGAGATCCAGACCCCGCGCAAAAAGCAGCCGTCGGTGCCTGCTACCGACGGTTCGGGAGAGCCGCTCGGGATATAATGGCCTTCGCCCTAAACGACCCGAAGCGCGCCCGGCGCGGGGTAGAGGCGATCGGGGTGAGGATGGAACAATCTGGCCTGACGTGGAACCTTGATACGGTTGCTCGATGGTTCCCGGATTGGATGGTGGACCCGGAGGCATACGAACGTGAGACGAAGAACAAACGCTTCGGCCGCTGACGAGGCGGAGAGGGTCGAGGAGATCGACCGACTCCTGACCAAGTGCTGTCGGAAGGTGGTTTGCCGGACTGAGATCATCTACCAGGACAACGCGAATACCCTCCATTGCGCGGGCGTGACGGTGTTCTGCACGAAGTGCCGGAAGCCGGCCAAGTACGGGGACAACGCCTTCTATCTGGTTAAGAAGCTGGCGGCATGGCCCGACGACTTCACCCAGGGCGTCTGGGATATGGTCAAGGCCGTGGGGTGGATCGTTCGCGCGCGCGGCGGGGGTGGTTTGTACATCGGTCGGGACGAGAGGGGCGTCCTGGGAGCTTTGGGGCATGGTCAAAAGGTCATGGTCCCGAGGGCGTTGACGGAGGGGGAGAAGGCCAGCGCGGACGCGCATCAGCCCGATCCTCCAGAGCCCGAGGATTTCGAGTAGGCGGCGGTTGATTAACGCCACCGTATAGTGGCATAATAACGCCAATGGGAGACACGGACGCGGGAAGTGCGGGTAGTCGAGTCTGCGCGCGGTGCCGTAAGGCGTTCACGCCGAAGGTATCGTGGCAATCCCACTGCACGAACGCCTGCGGCGGCAGGGCCAGGATCGAGCGATACTGGGCCAAGAAGATCAAGGGGAGGATAGGATGACAACGGCGACGATGGAGAAGGCGGCGGCGTACAAGGAGACTCATACTGGGGTGATCCCGCTTTCTAGGATCGACACGCACGGGAATTTTCGGCGGACGTTCGACGCGAAGAAATTGCAGGAGTTGTCCGACAACATCAAGCGCGTAGGCGTCCTCCAGCCGGTGCTTCTGCGGGAGAAGGACAAAGGCACGTTCTGGCTGATCGCGGGAGAAAGACGGATCCGCGCGGCGAAGATGGCGGGGCTCACGGGGATCCCCGCGCGGGTGTTGGACGTGACGGAAGACCAGGCCGCTGAAATCCAGGCGCTGGAAAATCTCCACCGCGCAGATCTGAACCCGATCGAGGAGGCCCAAGCCTTTAAGACGCTCCGCGACAACGGCGGGTATGAGGTCGAAGCCCTGGCGGAGAGGATCGGGAAGTCCACGACGTACATCTACCGGGCGATCCGTCTGCTGGAACTCATGAAGGACGCGCAGGACCTCGTCGCGTCTGGCCGCATGGTCGCGTCGGCGGGGCACCAACTCCTCCGGACCTCGAAGGAGGCGCAGGCGGAGTTCGTCAAAGCCGTCAAGAAGGGCGAGTACCCAACCACGGCCGACCTGGCGGAGGCGATCGACCGCGCGGTGGGGCGCGATCTTGCCCGCGCTCCGTTCCCCAAGGATAAGGAGTACGCGGAGAAGATCGCTTGCTCCGCCTGCCCTCATAATAGCGGGAACCAGGGGATGCTCTTTGACGGCGCGAAGAAGGGGCAATGCTCGAACGCTCCGTGCTTCGACACGAAGATGGCCCTATTCGTCGGGCAGACCGCCGTGAAGGAAGCCGAGAAGATCGGGATCAAGAGCCTGGGCGTTAAGGTCTTGGGATACGGCGGAGAAGTCGAGGGCGTGAAGGGCGCGATGGTGATGCCCGACACGGTGGACAAGAAGCTGATCGCGGAAAACCCTGACAAGTTCGCGGTGGCCGGCGTGGTGCCGAGATATCAGGGCGACAAGCCCAAGGTCCGAATCATCTGCCTGGAGCCCTCCATCCTGCCAAAGGAGATTCGGGAAGGAAAGAGCCCGCAGGAGGTAGCGGCCAGCAAGAAGGCCAACGCGGAGAAGAAGCGGAACGCTGCCATCCTAGTCGAGATGTACCAGGAGATCGGGGGGATGCTCAAAACCGATCCGGGTGCCGATGAAGCGAAGCTCCGCATCCTGGCGATCGTGCAGGCCTTGGACAATTCGTATCGCCCGCGCGCGATCTGGGACGCCTTCGGGGTAGCGAAGAAGGGGTCCACGGCGGTCGAGCGGAAGGAACTCGAGAAGCTGACGGCACCTGAGCTCGAGCGGATCGCCTTCCTGTTGGCGGTCGGCGGATTGACGGACTACGAAGGACGCGCCCAGAAGGTGTACGCTGACCTTGGATTCAGGATGGCGGATATCCGGGCGAGGGCCACGAAGGCCGTCGCGGCGAAGGTCAAGCCGGTAAAGAAGTGCTAATGGCAAGTTGCCGAGGGTGCGGAGCCAACATCACCTGGGCCGTCACGGAGGACGGGAAGAAAATACCGCTCGATATGCGCCCGCCCGTGTACGAACTGATGACCATGAACCCGTTCGACGCCAACCGCGCGCTGACGGCGATGCGGCTGGATCGCGCGCGTTTTGGTGTATCGCATTTCGCAACGTGTCCGAAAGCAAACGACTTTTCCGCGTCCAAGGAGACGCCATGAGAATCAAGCTTCCCACGCGGCCGTGGTTGTACAAAGACCTTGACGACGTGGTGAGCAAGATCGTCCGTGAGGTCTGGACGGAGAAGACGGGGGGGCGGTGTCCTTTCGGATGCGGCCGTTCGATCGAGTGCGCCTTCCATTTCATCAAGAAGTCCAGGTCGCTTAAATTAAGGTGGGACCTCCGAAATATCGTGGGGGCGTGTATGCCCTGCAACGGCTATATGGAGGTCGCGCCAGCAAAGTTCTTCGCCTGGTATGCAACGCGGTTCGGGGCGGAGCAGTTGGCGGAGATCGAGCAGGAGTCCCACGGCAGGGCATTGTGGTCGCGGTCTGACCTGGTGGAGATGTTGGCAGGGTTCCGGGCGCAGTGGATCGAGATGGGGGAGCGGTGATCGCCCGTATTGTGACATGGTGGCGGGAACGGTGGGAGCGCGCGCAATTCGCCCGCAGTAGACCGCGAGGCGCGGAGTACGACCAAGCCGCGTTCGAGGAGTGGCGAAGGGGACAACGGCTTTTGCGCCGCTCATTGTGGGGGAAACGGTGAGCATTCTGGAGCCGCGTCCTTGGGGCACGTTTGAAATCCTGGCAAAGGGGCCGGGGTTCTGGGTGAAGAAGCTCACGGTGCAACCAGGAGGCCGGACGAGTCTCCAAAGACACCACCACCGGAGCGAGCTTTTTTCCTGTCTGGCGGGGACTGGGATTTTCTACAAGGACGAGGGCTCCTTCGCCGTGGTCCCCGGCGCTGAGATCACGGTGCCGGTCTGCACGCTTCACCGGATCGAGTGCCCCAAAGAGGCCTCCGGTCCTCTGGTCCTCCTGGAGATCGCGCGCGGGGCGGTGCTGGCCGAGGACGACATCGAGCGGTTGGAGGATGACTATGGGCGCGCGTGAAAAGGTCGGGGACTTGAAGCCCGCCCCGTTCAACCCTAGGCGGATCAGCGAGAAGAAGCTGACGGCCCTAGGCAAGGCCATGCGGGAGTTCGGGGACCTTGGCGGCGTAGTGGTGAACGTCCGGACCAATCGGATCGTGGGAGGACACCAGCGGGTCAAGAACCTCCAGCCGGATTGGGAGATCACGAAGAAGGCCTCGAAGGATAAGACGGGAACGGTTGCGGCCGGGACGATACAGACGCCGTGGGGTCCGTTCGGATACAGAGAGGTCGATTGGGACGAGAAGAAAGAGAAAGCGGCGAACATCGCGGCCAATGCACATGGCGGAGATTGGGACCAGGCGAAACTTCGCGGGCTCGTGGCCGAGTTGAACGACGGCGATATGGACATGGATATTGTCGGGTTCGATGAGGAGGAACTCAAGAAGCTCATCGCCGAGGGGGGGGGGGGGTGTCGCCGGCGGGGGGGTGGGGGTGCGGGGGGGGGGGGGGGGGGAGGAAGAAAAGGGGGCGGGGGGGGGGGGGGGGGGGGGGGGCTCTCCGGGCGCGGTTACGTTCGCGGAGGAGTTGGGAGAGGAGAACAATTATATAGTCCTCCAATTCAAAAATGAGACGGACTGGATGCAGGCGCTCACACTGTTCGAGCTTCAATCGGTGTACGCGCGCCGGCGGGACGGGAAGCCGTGGGCCAAAGGGATCGGGCGGGTTCTTCCCGGGCCAGACGCGATAGAGAAAATGAGGGCGAGTGCTAATTAACCGTGGGCGGCTCAAGTTCAACGTGCGCGAGGATACACTGGATGAATGGGTGGTGGATGAGGTACTCAAGGTTTACCAGCCTGCGCTCTCGATGAGACCCGGCGACATTGTAATGGACATCGGCATGAACATCGGCGCGTTTTCCTGTCTAGCCTGCTTCTCTTGAAAAAAACTTTGCGGTGCGCGCAAAAAGGGACGGCCGGGGGTGGACGCAGATGGTGACGGCGGAGCGGCGACCCGAATTGCAAGAGGTCGCCCGTGACTGACAAAATCGTGGTGGTATCGCCCTCCTACAAGCGGGGCAAGGAATTGGTCCCCGTAGCGAAGTATCTGCCATCCGTGGTGGTCGCCGTCCATGAGTTCGAGGCGGAGGAGTACCGGAAGTCCGGGCATACGGTGAAGGTGATCCCGGACGCCGTGCGCGGGAATATGGCGCGGGTGAGGAACTGGATCGTAGAGACCTACGCGGGCGCGCGCGGGGTGGTGATGCTCGATGACGACGTTTCGGGCATCATGGTCTGGGAAAATCAGAGAGAGCGGAAGCTAACGGCGGAGGAGGTCGGGGAGTTCTTGGAACACGGCTTCACGATGGCGGAGCAGTGGGGGGCGTATCTCTGGGGCATCAATATGGTGTACGACAAGGGTGCCTATCGGGAGATGATACCTTTCTGCACGGTGCGTCCGGTCCTCGGGACGTTCTGCGGGATCAGGCCAAACTCGATCCGCTACGACGAGGCCCTGCCGCTAAAAGAGGACTACGATTACGCCATCCAGCACCTAAACAAGTATCGGATTATCCTCCGGTTCAACAAATACTGCTACGTCTGCGGCCACAATGACCGGGTCGGTGGTTGCGCCACCTATCGGACGATCAGGCGAGAGCGGGAGAACTTCGAGATCCTGCAAAAGAAGTGGGGCTCGAACATCGTGAGAATGGACCACGGGAACGACAAGGCCTCCGTCCGGAGAGAAGGGAAGACAAAGACGTTCGACCTGAACCCGAAGATTCAGGTGCCAATCGCTGGCGTTTAATGACCCCCCACCAAAAGGCGCTAGACGAGATTCGGGGGCGGTTGAAGTCGGCAGACCTTCTTAGGAGCCTGAGGAATTTGTTCGTGGGTCACTGGAAAGAAGGCCGCACAAAAAACACTGCTACTGGAGCAAATGGAGCGGCCTACGCAAGCGCCGGGGGACGTGAAGAAATCCGACGTTGAAGTCCTGGCGTCCGGGTACTGGTGCCCGAGTATGCAGTCATGGTTCCCGAATAAATGCAATCACGGGAGGCCGCAGCCGCACGATGAGAGCGATAGCGTTCCGGCGCTTGTAATCACGCGCAAGCGCCGGGGGAGGGCGGGATGAGACTTCTACCAGCGTTGTCCTGGGTGGCATTGCTTTCGCTGCCCCATGTCCTCGGCGGGTGCGATAATGAGCGCGCGTACAAAAGACAGCAGGAATGGGATGACCTAAGATTCGATGCCGCAAAGAAAGCTATCGAGCCCTGCCATAAGCGGGGCCGATCCGTCATCTTTAGCCACTGGGATGGGCGCATGGTGGATTGCAGGTAAATGGCCGCTAGACCGAAAAAGGAAACGATCCGCCATAAGGAGGCGTTGGCCTACTACATCGGTCTGGGCGCGCGGCGGACTTTAACAGCTGTGGCCGCGAAGTTTAGCAGATCCGTGCAGGCGGTCGTGAAGTGGTCCCAGACCTTCGAATGGCAGAGGCGGGTCCGCGAGGCGGACGAGACGGCCGGCGCGAAGATCATCCAGAAGGCCACGGACTCCCTGGCGGAGGTCAAGGACCGGCAGATCAAGATCACCCGGCTGATTCAAGGCAAACTCGTCAAGCGGCTCCAGGCGGACGAGATCGAGCCCACGGTGGCAGACGGATTGGGCGCCATGCGGCATGAGCTCACGCTGTACGGCCAGTCCGGAGAGCTACCCAAGGACCTGAGCGCGAACCCAGTCACGGAGTCGGATGCCGATACCATCATCCTCGAAGAAACTCGCCGCCTTACTGCAATTAGAGCGCGAAGAGGCCGCTGAACTTCCCGGGGGTCCGTGGGAGTTCTGCCCTGCGGAGCTCGAGGAGTTCATCGAGTCGCGCGCCTTCTTAGGTTTGCGGGGGAAGGTCTGGCCTGCGGTCAAGCAGGATATCTGCGACCTATACGCCTCCGGGAAACATGAGGGCGTGTTTTGCGAGGCCATCGGGGCCGGGAAGTCAACCAAGGCGGCAATCATAGCGGCCTACGAAGTCCACCGGGTCCTGTGTCTTAAAGACCCGCAGGCGACCTTCGGCCTACTTCCCGAGTCCAAACTTACGGTGATGAACATGGGACCCAGAGCTGCCCAGGCGCGCAAGGTGGTATTCGGGAAGATCAAGGCCCTGGTGGAAAACGCCTACTGGTTCCAGACGCGGTTTCCGCACGACGCGAAGATCATCACCGAGCTTCGTTTTCCCAAAGACGTTTACGTCATCCCCGGGAATAGCCAGGAGACTTTTCCGATCGGGTATGACCTCATCTGCGCCATCCTGGACGAGGCCAGCTTCTACACCGATGCCGAGGGGCGGGACGTGGCGGATGAAATATGGCTCGCTATGCAGCGGCGGCTTGAGTCGCGCATGGCCGATAGGTGGCCGTGGAAACTGATCGGCATCTCCTCGCCAAAATACGAAGACGACTTCACCGAGCGAAAGATGCGGGACGAGACGATCTTCCGTAGGCGTCGGAAGCTGTGGGAGGCGAAGCCGGACCAGTATGGGGACAATTTCGTGACGTGGGAGCCGAACAAAGGGGAATCCTACGAGATCCCCAAGTCGCTACTGGGCTACGCGATGAAGAACGCCCACAAGTTCAAACGAGACTTTATGGCGATGGCGTCCGGAGCGCTGGACCCGTACTTCTCCAACCGGGACGCGATCGAGGCGGGCATTGACCGGACGCTCAGGTGGGTGGATGGGCCGATCATCCCAGAGGACTTCAAACCCGAGAGCGGGAGGTCCTATGTATTCCACATCGACCTGGGGCATACACGGGACGCCTGCGGAGTCGCCATCGGACATCGGGAGGGGCCGCACGTGAAGCTGGACCTCGTGTGGAGGATCGCACCAGGGGATGGGAGAGAGGTTAACTTTGCGGCGGTGCGGGACGCCATCCTGGCCTTGCGGAATCGCGGCTTCCGGTTCAGCCGGGGGTCTTACGACGGGTGGCAGTCGGTCGATTCGATCCAGATTATGAATCGGAAGGGGATCGAGTGCGACGTATTAAGCATCGACCGAAACCTGGAGCCTTATGACACGCTCCTGGAGGGCGTGAACCAGGGCACGGTCCACTACCCGGAGCACCCGGTCCTGATCCACGAACTGCGGAACCTCGAGATGGTGAAAGGCAAGAAGGTGGATCATCCTCCGAAGGGCTCGAAGGACCTCGCTGACGCTTGCGCTGGCGTGTGCTACCATCTGCGCGTCAACCCGCCTGGATCGCCTCAATCCGTGCTGATCGCGCGGAGTCGTCCCGGTCCTGGCGCGCGCGGGTATTACGGCCGATCGCCATACTGAGCGGGAAGCATTGACAGCGCGGGCGTGGTCCTGCTAGACTCGCTGCGTGGGTTCTGCCAACGGAAGGCCCGAAGCCGCCCCGGCAGCAAAGCCGTTCGCCAAACGCGGGAAGGGGCGCGCGCCGGATATGCGGGCGTTCCTCTCCGAAGCCTACGATCCCGACGAAGAATTTAAGGCGCTCAACCACTCCACCAAGAGCCTCTATTCGCGGTTTCTTGAGGCGCTATTCGGAGAGCGGACGAAGACCGGCGGCCTGGGGAAAGCCAGCGCCATCCCTGGCGTGGAGTATGCTCGCATCTTCGAGGTCAACCGAGCGGGCGGGTATCGGGTCCGGAGCATCACAAGCAACGCCGAACTGCGGGATGCGGTGCGGCGGGCGGAAGTCGGCTGGCCCAAGGTCCAGCGGATGCTCGAAGCAGGGATCAAGCTCAAAGACGACTCACTGATCGACCCAAAAGAACGCGCCTTGCGGGAATCCTTCTTTGACACAGAGGACCCTACCCAGACGATCGCTGGCACCAAGCCCTTCCAGGAATACGTCCCAATCATGGGCGGGCCGTTCTCCAAGCAGTTGTACCTCCACGATATGCTGGACGGGTTCGCTAAAGCCTTCGAGGCGTTCAATCACAACCCGATCGCCCACCAGGGTGTGAAGATCATCACTCACTTCGTACTTGGTCGTGGAGTATCCGCGAAGGCCTGCCACCCAGAGTGCCAAGAACGGTGGGACGCCTGGGCCGACAAGCTGGACCTCAACAGCCGGCTGGAGATGTGGAGCGACACGATCAGCCGGGACGGCGAGCTCATGCTCCGGAAGGCCGTCAACCCGATCACCAAGGAGTTGAGCGTGCGGTGGGTGGACCCATCTACGGTCTGGGAGATCGTCACAGACCTCGAAGACATGGAAACCGGGATGGGCGCGTCGAGCGTGGGCGTGTTCTATTACCATCAGCAGTTCCCGACGCAGTATCAGGTCCTCTACAGCGGCGGGGCGGATCAACGCTTCGACCCAGGCCGGTTTGAGTCCTCGAAGTACGTCATCAACCAGATACCGGCGGACGAGATGCTCCACTACAAGATCAACGTGGGGCCGAACGAAAAGCGCGGGCGCTCCGATCTTTTCCCGGTCCTGGGGTGGCTGAAGCGGTACAAGGATTTCTGGACGGCGCGCGTCCTCCGGGCCATCGTCCAGTCCACCTTCGCGTGGAAGAACAAGATCAAGGGCTCCGACTCCGATGTGCAGTCCTTCATTAATTCGTTCGGGAATCAACAGCCCGAGTTCGGGAGCGTGTGGGTGGAGAACGAGGCCAGCGAACTCACCCCCATGACCGTTGACCTCAAGGGCTCCGACGGAACCGACGAGGCGATGGGGATCATCAACATGATCGCCGTGGGCCTGGGAGTCCCGAAGGAATACCTGGGCTTCGCGGATCAGAGCGCGCGAGCCAGCGCGGTCGTGGCCTCCGAGCCGGGGACCAAGAAGTTCCAGGCGCGGCAGATCACCCTGGGCCGGGTCCTGCGGGATATCGCTCAGGCCTGGGCGCGGGGGGAGATCGAATCAGGACGGCTTCCTAGCGTGGTGGTGGACGAGGAGACGGGGGAGACGGTCGATCACAAGGTCAAGATCGACTTCCAGTTCCCGGAGATCGCCATCGAGGACCGGAGCGCCAAGATCAAGGACGTGGACTTCGCCGTGGTGGGCGGGTATATCTCCCATGAGGACGGCGCGGCGATGATCGCCAAGGAGCTTGGGATCGAGAATTTTGACTACGACGAAGCCCAGGCCGAGATCGCGGCGGAGGAGTTGCGGCGCGCGGGAGCGCTCTATAACCGCCCTGCACCGATCGCGGGACAGCCCCAGGTGCCTCAAGGTTCTGCCGCGGCCCCTGCTGGGTCGGGGGCCACGGCGCCCGAGCCCCAGCCGAAGCCCACGGGCTCCCTGGGCGGTCAAGAGAAGCGCGAGATCAGGCTCCAGCACCGATCTTAAATGGCCGGCGGCGAGATGGACCCCACCACGCCCCTGGATCAAGCGGCGATCGAGGAAAGGCTTAAAGGCCTGGATCAGCGGAAGGTCGGGCGGTTCTGGCGGCTCTACCGTGGCCGGCAGGTGGACCTCAACGTGGCCGAGGTCGCCCAGAGGCGGGAACTCCGGGGCTTGTTCCGCGCGGCGCTCGAGGACCTGAACAACGAGGTCCGGCAGTCCTTCGATGCGGTCGGCGTGGAGAAGTGGGACCTCGCCACCATGCGCCGAACGGGACGGCAGGACTTCCTGTTTCGGCAGATCGTGAACCGCATCGAGGCCCTGGGTGGACAGACCAACGGCGCGATCGAGCGGTCCCTAGTCGCCCAGTTCAAGCGGGCCTATGCTCACGGGGCCTATTCGGCGCAGGAACTTGGTGCCAATCCCGAGGCCATCCGGTTCGGGATCATCCCTGACCAGGAGATCCTGGGGATGCTCTACCAGGATTACCAGGGCGCGAACTTCTCACAAAGACTGGGGATCATCACCGACGACATGGCCCACCGGATTCAACAGGGGCTCATGCGCTCGATGATCGACCAGGAGAGTTGGCTCCAGGCCGCCAAGCGCATCCGTGGGGAGATGGGGACGAGCGGACGGGCGGCGACTTCGCGGGCGGAGATGATCGCGCGAACGGAACTCCGGAGGGCCAGCAGCCTTGGTGGCTACCAGTTCCGACTAGAGAATGAAGAAGCGATCGGCAAGACGGTATGGCTTGCTCATGCGGGGGCGTGTCCGGTTTGCGTTGATCTGGACGGCAGGGAGTTGGACGGCCCGGAGGATTACCCCCCGGCCCTGAGCCACCCCAACTGCACCTGCACGTACATGGACTTGCCGATCGGGCAGACCTACGGAGAGTTCGGACAGACGGATCAGCCCCAGCAGACGTTCAAGGATTGGGCGGCGGATCACGGGGCCACCGGATTGATCGTGGGAGGAACGGAGTAGATGCTGATCACCGAGATCACCCGGAGGAAGGAGAAGCAGCGTGGATGGTTGCTGATCCTGATCGGGATCGCGCTGATGGCGCTCGGGATACTCGGCGTGGGATGTCGCCACACGGGGCCCAGGATTCACGTGCTGTTTGACGGGGTGGAGGGATAGGATGGCTGATAACGTCTACCAGTTCATCGGGACCAAGAACGCGAGGCTCGTTAAGTTCCTCGATCGGCACGAAGGCGTGAGCGGCGCGCTCATGAAGATCGTCATGCATCTGGAGCAGATTTCCAGTGAGTGGGGGCGGGACCTGAACAAAGAGAGTTTCGAGGTAACGGCGTCTCCCGACGGCAGGATGGTGTTGATCAAACTCAGGGCCGGGAAGCTCTCTTGACAAAGCGCGAGATGGTCTGCTACAAATGATGCAGAAGCATCGGATGGGATGGAGGAGCCGACACGCGGAGGCTCTTTTTTTGTGTCTGAACTGAGGAGCGGACTGGTGGAGGCCGGGATCATGCGCGACGGAGCGATCCCCGCCCCGCCGGTTCCGATGGCGAAAGGAGACAAGGCGAGCGATGCCGATAAGAGGATCGAAGCAGGATACGTTAGCTCCCCGGTCCCGATCCATTGCGCCACCTGCGTCTTCGTCCAGATGAACTTCTGCCAGCGCTGGAAGTTCAACGTGGACCCGGAGAAGGGATGCTGCAACTACTGGGACAACGACGCAGCGATCAACTTCGCCCTGGGTCGGATCACGCCATGATCACCGAGAAGACCCCGGCCGGGTGGGAGCCCACGGTCAAGAGGATGAAGACCGATCCTACTATCTACAATCCATGGGCTCTGGCGAACTGGATGTCCGATCAGGGCTACGCTCCGGGCGGGAAGGAGTGCGAGAATCTTGCCGAGGCCTGGAAGAAGTACAAGGCCGCCGAGGCCAGCGCCCCGAGCGCCGCCGGACAGCTTTACCGACCCACCCGCGAGGCCGACAAGCTCCTGCGGTGGGGCGTCCGATTCTGCGAGGGCGCGCGCGAGACGATGGTGGACCCGAGGCTGCGGCAGGTCCCGGTCTATATCATTAGCGAGGGGCCCGGGAACAAGGTGGACAAACACTTCTACACCAAAGAGGCCCTGCAGAAGTCCTACGCGCGCTTCGATGGGGCCAAGTGCTACGCGGACCATCCGGACAAGATCGAGGAGCAGGCCCGCCCCGAGAGGTCTATCCGCGACATCGTTGGGTATTTCCACTCCCCGGAATACGTCGAGGTCGGGGGGGTGGGGAAGGTCAAGGCCCTGCTGAAGATCAATCAGGGCGATGCCTTCGCGTGGGCGTGGGACATGCTCGTCGAAGCCCTGAACTACTCGGACAAGTTCCCGAGCCAGGACTACATCGGAATCTCCATCAACGCGGACGGCGTGACGAGCCCCGTTGATAAAGAGGACGGGACCTGGCACGACGTGCAGGACATCACTCGAGTCGTAAGTGCCGATATCGTAACTCAGCCCGCCGCCGGAGGGAAGCCGCTCAGGGAAGCAGTCCCCGCCCTGCGCGAAAGCGTAAAGGCGATCCTGGAGAGCGGAGCTACCAAAGGAGGAACCGTGGAGAAACACAAAGAAGCACTTATGAAGGCTTCCGAGGCCCTCAAGACGATGCGGGCAGCGGTGGCGAAGGACCCCGCGCACGACAAGGCCTATGGGCCTGCGTTGGATGAGGTGAGCGGGCACCTGGACGCTTTGCACAAGGCCCTGGGCGATGAGCCAAAGAAGGACGAGCCGAAAAAGGAGGAATCAGAAATGGCGAAGCCCGCCGAGAAGGACGGCCAGCTTGAGCCAGTGAAGGCGACGGAGGAGGAGGCCTACGCGGCCGAGTCGGCGCGGTTCGCTTCGGGGAAGATGACCGAGGGCGAGAAGCACCTATTCGAGCGGTGGCAGGGCGAGCGCATGGTCCGGAAGGCTGCGGCAGACAAGGTCGTGGTTGACAAGAAGCTCGCGGAGTCTGGCATCCCGGCGCAGTTCCATGACGAGCTTCGCATCCTCATGACCGGCAAGACCGAGAAGCAGATGGATGTCTTCGTGGCATCCCGCAAGGCGCTGTTGGAGAGCGTGACCGCTGCCCGAGTTCCGGGCGCGGGCGGGAAGACGGGCGGGCCTGAGGCTCGCACCAAAATGCAGGAAGCCCTCGCCGGTTCTGGGCTCCTCAAGGGAGGCAAGTAACCATGAGCAGCCCCAACAACCCGTCCGCGCACGACGCGGGCGTCCTACAGGCGCCGAAGTCTGCGGCCCAGGCCGTGAACTCGGGCGACCTCGTCAAAGTCAGCGCGAACTTGATCGTGCCGATCAGCGCGGCGACGGATGCGCTGCACGGCATCTGTCAGGACACGAGCCCTGTCACCAGCCTGCTGGATCAGTTGAGCACCGTCGTCGTCCTTCGGAGCGGCGTGTTCTTCTTCTTCCTGACGGCCGGCGATACGGTGGCCTACGGCGATGCGGTGTACGCCACGGCGGACCCGCAGATCGTCACCTCGTCCTCGGGCGGCGGAGCGACCAAGGTCGGCCGCGTCCGCGAACTCGCATCCGTGACCGGCGCGGCCGGGAACGTGACCCGGATCAAGGTTGAGTTCAACGCCTTGCCCGAGAACTAAGGAGGAATCGCTACCATGCACATCGGCTACAAGCTGACGGAAGCCCAGATCGAGGAGCGGGATCTCCAACTCGGAGAGGCGTCCCGTTCCCAGACTGAGCTACAGGAGAGCATCAAGCGCCGCCACGGCATTGACCCGGCGGAGCTTGACTGGGGCAAGACCAAGCGGAACGGCAAGGACTTCTGGGCGAAACTGGAGGGCGTCTGCGGCGAGAGCCTGCGCGAGGCGACCCCGGCTTCCGCTCTGGGGCAGTTGTACCGCTACGGCGTCCAGCAGTTCATGTTCGACGCCTACAAGGCCGTCCCGGTGATCTACCCCGACATCGTGCAGATGATCCCGTCGTCCAACCGGCAGGAGTGGTACGCGCCGCTCTACTCTCCGGAGCTTCCGGAGGAAGTCGCTCCGGGCGGGCCGATCAGCGACAGCCGCGTCCAGGGCCTGGACACGGTGCTAATCAACAAGAAGGTCGCTCGTATCTTCGCCATGCCGATCGAGGCGATCAGCGACGATCAGACGGGGCAGCTTGCAAAGCGCCCGTCGAAGATGGGGCAGCGAGTGCGGTACAAGGAAGAGTTCGACGTTATGGCTGCCGTCCGTGGGGCGACGTACAGCACCACGATCGGCAACCGGTTCGCGGCGAACGCCTCGCTGACCCAGCCCAACCTGGAGCTGGCGGACATCGCCCTCCAGGGAATCCGCGATCCGCTCGGCCAGCGGATTATGGTCATGCCGTCGTACCTGCTGGTCAGCACGTCCGATAAGTTCAACGCGGCAAAGCTGCTCAACAGCTCGCTCCAGCCCAGTATCCCGGGCGCGGCCGGGTCCGAGACGATCGGGGATGCGGCCTCCGGGCAGACCGGATGGACGATGACCGTGAACCCGTTGCAGGGCCTGTACAAGCTCGGCGTCAGCCGCTTCCTCGGATCAGGGGACTGGTTCCTGATGGAGGAGCGGACCAGCATCCCGTTCCAGGAGCGCGAGCCCCTGAGCGTGGTGCAGGAAGACCCGAACTCGGGCAAGTCGTTCGACAACGACTTGAACCGGTGGAAGGCCCGCCGACGGTATCAGGTGGCCGTGCTGGAGTCCCGCTACATCTTCGCGGGCTCGATCAACGCCACCGCGCCCGTCATCTGATAGGGCGACCCGGAGATCCCCGGGGATGCTTGGATAGGTCCCCGGGGGCGCGGGTAAAGGATAGGATGGAGGAGGCATGGAAGGCGTGACCAGGAAGGCGAAGGCGGTGCGGACGAAGCGGAAGCGGGGGTTCGAGTATGACCCGAAGGAAGTTGCAGAGTACTCGAAGCCCGCGCCGCGCCAAGACCCAGAAGGCGCGGCGATCGCCATCGCCCTGTCCCGCCTCAACGGTCGGCACGCTACGGGGTACGTCATCGACTGGCGCCCCGTGTGGCTGGCAGGCCTAGATGCCTTCCGGTACTTCTTCCATGAGGACCTGCTGGTGGTGGACACCTTCAGCGTCCCCGGCGGCGAGATGGACGTATTCGACTCGACTCCGGCCTGGATGGAGGAGATGATCGCGAAGAAAGCGCAGCTCTGCGCTGAGCGGGGACTGATATACGTCCCCGTGAGGCCGGACGAGGAACTCGATACCGTGCAACTTGCGGCGAAGATCGGCAAGACGCGGATCAAGAAGCATCCAGAGGAGGCGCACACGCCATGAAAAAGTTTTTCTCCATTCTGCTCATTCCGGCCCTGGCCGGCATTGTTCTCGCGGGGCAGTATACTTTCAGCCCGGACGGCGGGACCACCATCATGAACGTAACCTCGAGCGGTGTCGCCATCGGCAAGGGCAAGACTGCGGCCTCTACGGCCCTAGACATCGTTGGGGATGTCGCCATTTCCGGAACGATCACCGGCGCGGTCGCGGATGCCTCGATCACGTCCGCGAAGATCGCATCAGGCGCGGTCACTACGCCCAAGGTCGCCTCCGCTGCTGTCACGTCCGACAAGATCGCTTCTGCCGCCGTCACCACGGCGAAGATCGACAAGACCAGCGGCGGCGCTGGCGCGCTGTGCGAGATGAACGACGGCACCGGGAAGTTCGGCCACTGCACCAACGCCGACGCATCTGTCTGCGGCTGTCTCTAACCCATGTCCGCTGAAACATGGGAGGTCCTCGCAGGCGTTGATAATCTGGCCGGCCCCGACAGCTTCACGGCGGCGGGGAACGGCGCAACGATTGACTGCACCGATCAGGCGGTCAGCAAGGTTGCCCTGCAGGTCAGCGGGGACGCCGTTGCCGCAACTGCCTGGAGCGTTCTGGCCGAAGGATCACTGGACGGGGCAACGTGGACCTCCATCGTGACGCACATCAACGGAAGCCAGGCGAACGGGGAGACGGTCTGGGCGGTTGATAAGGCCATCCGGTATCTACGCTCAAGGTGCGTTTCCGTGACCCTTGGGGCGGCTGCTTCGATCAAGGCGCGCGTGGTGGGTCTGCCGTAGAATGAGCCATGCCGACACAAGCGCAGGCGCGAACACAGACGCGGGGGCTGATCGACGACCTCGACAGCCCGCCCAGCAAGTCCGTTCGTCAAGAGAACCTGCGGCGGTCGGTGTTGGGCGATCAGGTCAACGGCACAAATAAGTTCTTCCAACTCAACAACCGCAGGATCGCCGCCCCGGCTTCCGTAAGCTCGCTCGTCGTAATCTCCGACGGCGTTACTCTAGCCCCGGTGGTGGATTACAGCGAGGACGACACGCGGGGGACGTTCACCATCCTGGGGGCGGCTCCTGCCGTCACCCTCCTGGCGCGGTACGATTTCCTCTACTTCCTCGACGCGGAACTAGATATCCATATCCAGAAGGGCTTGCAGTTCATCGGCTATTCCGACATCACCACGGTCGCAGATGGGCTCATGGAGCCCTTGTGCCATGAGGCCGGGGCTCACGCCTTCCAGGCCCTCGCTGCGCGCAACGCGCCTCTCTATGACGCGGGAGCGGGTGGGAAGACGCTCAACAAGGCGTCGATCAAGAAGCATTGGCTCGACCTCGCTGCGGCGGAGTTCGAGAATGCCAAGGAGTCATTGAAGAATTTTTACCAGCGGCATGGTCGTCGGGATTCAGCGTCCTACGGCCGGTTCAACACGGGGCAGAAGGAATGGACGCCCAGGCGGTAGCGGCGGCTGTCGTCGTCTCCGCGACCAGCTTCGTGGTCGGGTTCCTTCTTGGATTCGAGGCCGGACATGGGCGGTGGCCAAAGTGACGGCGGTATTCGACCAGGGCGGGACGGGTGACGATCAAGTCCAGTTCGCCGAGGGGATCGTGGAGCAGGAGTCCTCGCTTGAGGAACCGGTTACCATCAAGCAGTTCGTGAGCCAGTCCGCGACCCCGGATGCCTTCGGGCAGAATGTCCAGCCCACCTACGCATCGTTCCCCGCCACGGCGGTCATGGTTGATCTGAGCGTCCATAGCGGGCTCTTGGCGGCGGGAGTGTTGAGTGCGGGGGACCTGCATCTCCAGATCAGGGAACGTCTCCACGAATCGGACGAGGACGCGGGCGGGAGCCACCCTGGGGACCGGCTGATCTTCCGGGGTGCCGAGTACAGGCTGGTCATGCGGCCCGTGCCCGTGGTGGTTGGGGACGTGACCTTCTACAACACATTCCTGCGCCGGACAAACGAGAACTCCGACACGGCGGGGCTCTAATGTTCAGGACCGAGATCATTATCCCCCCAGAGCTTACGGCGATGATCGTGCGCGCCACCAAGGCAAGCAACCAGGTCCGGCCGCTAGTCCGGGCGGCGGTTAAAGAATCAGCCCTGCGGGTCGTCAGTGAGGCCAAGCGCACGGTCCCGGTCGCCACGGGGACTCTGCGCGCGTCGATCAAACCGCAGTTCCTTGGGGATGGGACCGTGGCTGTCATAGGGAGCTACGTCCCCTATGCCCCAATCGTAGAGTACTCGGAAGTTTCCCATCCGGTTATCCCAAGAGGGAGCACCTATCGGAACATCAACGGGAAGGAGGTCACCCGAAGGCGGAAGGGCAATACCAACCCCGATGCGACATGGGGATTTCTGCGGAAAAGCCTCTACGCCGAGTTCCCGAACTTCAAGAAGCGGCTCGAGCAGATCGCGCGGGCGTTCCTCGGCAAATGATACGCGCGTCCCTGGCCGCATTTATCAATGCGTCGGAGCTCGCGTCAACGTATGGGCTCAAAGCCTACGTCATGACCCCGCGCACGGTGTTGAGCGAGATCCCGCTCCCCAGGGCGCTCGTCACCTACCTGGCAGAGCCAGCGCAGGACCTTTGGGTGCTTGGGGACTCACAGAGAAAAGAGAATCCGGTCCTCCAATGCACCTTCTCTTTGAAGACGCCGCAGGACGTGGTGGACGTTCGCGCCCGTTTCCGCCGGCTGATCGAGAGCGCAATGGCTTTGGACACGGGCGGGATCACGCATCCGGGGATCAACTACCTGCCGACGGCCGATCTGCTGCGCGATTCGGGCGATCAGCTTACCTACATCTCCGACCAGCCCGACTGGTTCACTACGCCGACGCCCATTATCTACAAGGAGGACGTGAATGGGACTCCCGTCGTGGTTGGGGGCGGTTACACGATTGATTACGCGCTGGGAAAGGTCACGTTCGGAGCGGCGCAAGGAGCAGGCGCAAAGATCAGGGCCACCTACAAAGCCGGACTCGTTGACTTCACAATCGCCGGGGTGGCTGAACCGCAGATCGTGGACCAGGAGAATAACCCGACTAAGTTCAACGTCGTTTTCGATCTGGCGGCGTGGTTCCTGATAAAAACCAACGCCAACAAGTACCTATGAGCGCGGGCGAAAAGATATACTGGGTGTCGCAGGAACTTCCCGGCGGATGGTTGGGGAATGGCGCGAGGCTTCTGCCAAGCAAGGCCGACGCGGAAGATTCCGCGGCGAGGATGAGCACGGCGACCGGGCAGACGTGGGTGGTGGTGACGAGCGAGAAGGGGAAAGGGAGGATGGCATGACTCGACAACTGATGTACCTGGGAATCCAGAGTAGGCAGGCCGTGACGGCATACGATTTGGAGGGAAGACCGCACTACATCGAGTTCGAGCCAGGGCTCCCCAGGGAAGTCCACGGCGAAGCCGCCGACTATCTTTTGAAGGTCGCCCCGGATCGGTTCCAGGACGAGACGAAGAAGCCCGAGCCCGCTATGGCGGCCTCGTTGGCGGAGGAAGAGGCGCTAACCGAGGAGGACCGACGCGATGCGCCGAAGAAGAAATCCAAGCGATAGGTTTTGGGAAAACGTCACCAAGTCCGAAGGCTGCTGGCTCTGGACCGGGTGCCTGGGGAATTTCGGGTATGGTCGTTTTTGCATTGACGGGAGGATTCACAAAGCCCACCGTGTTTCCTGGTTTCTGCATACGGGTGCGTGGCCTGAAAAGAATATCCTCCACCGGTGCGATGTCCCCGCTTGCGTTAATCCAAAACATCTTTGGGAAGGGACACAGCGCGAGAACATCCGGGATGCGATGGCGAAAGGGCGGATCAAGTTCGGTGAACACAATCGCGTAAAAACACGCTGCTCAAGTGGGCATGAACTTATCCCGTGTCCATGGGGAGGACGGCATCAAGCAAGATATTGCAAAGAATGCAACCGTCTGAGTCAAAGCAGGTATCGGGAAAGAAAGCGCAAGGAGGTCGTATATGGCTAGGATTTCTGGAAAAAATGGCCAGCTTAAGCTCGACGGCTCCGTAATCGCCTCCATCTTCGACTGGAAACTGGACGCGAAAATCCCGCTGGCCGATTCTACGGCCATGCAGGACCAGTACCACCAGAAGCTATCGCTCATCCGCGAGTGGGCGGGCTCGGCGGAGTTCAGGTGGGAGCCTGGCGTCAACGCCTCGCTGTTCACCTCGACTTTCGCGGCGGCGACCACGGACGGCGGGCACCAATCGGGGAAGGTCACGCTCGACCTCTATCCGGACGAGAACGCCACCGAGAAGTTCACGGGGGATGCTTTCTGCGATTTCAGCTTGAAGGTTCCCCATGCCGGGGTGGTGGACGGTACGGTGACCTTCACCGGGACCGGTTCCCTAGTCCGCACGGCGTAAGGAGGCCAGATGGCCCGGATCACTGGCAAGAACGCCACGATCTTCGCGCAACTCGCGCGCACGGATGTCGTGGCAGATACGGCGATGGTGAACTCAGGGGACAACCTGACGTATTCCTACAATTCCTTCTGGGACCCCAACAAGCCGCCGACGATCAAGAAGAACACCGTCCTCGTCGATCGAGAGGACTACACGGTGAACTTCATCAGCGGCACGATCACGTTCTTCGTCGCCAACCTGGTAACGGACGCAATCACGGTCAACGACATCACATGGTCCACGCTGGTTGAACTCGCGGACCTGTTCAACTGGGCGCTCGATGCCAAGATTGACCTCGCAGACGTGACGGGGTTCCAAGACCAGTATCACACGAAGCTATCCTCCTTCCGTGGATGGACGGCTACAGCGGAGAGCTACCATACGAACAGCGTGTGGTTCCCGTACTTCGATGCGGCCCTGCCGGTGTACGTCAAGCTCTATCCCGACGTGGACGTGGTGCAGTATTTCGTGGGCGCTGCGTTCGTGGACTTCGGGGAGAAGGTTCCTCACGGCGGGGCCGTGACGGACGCAATTGCCCTTACCGGAACCGGAGCGCTGGAGCGGCGGACGGTGTGAAACTAGGGCAGGTAGCGGGGATCATGGGATCGAATTGGCAGACGAGCGATTTGTGGCTGGCGGCGTATCTGCGGTGTCGGGGGCACAAGATCCTCACGGTGACGTGCGAGCGCGGACGGGTAACGATGAGCTTTGAAAACGTAGTGGCCCTGAATGAGACGGTGCGGGGATTCTACGACCAGACAGCGGCGGTGGAGCCTTTGGAGTACCGGGCGCAGATCGGTCAGGTTCGGGACATGATCGGGGCGGTGAACCGGGGCGAGGGAGGATGGAATGGGAGCGGCAATGGAAACGGCAAAACTGGCTGAGATCGAGAAGGACGACCGGACGACGCTGACCGAGGAGGAATTTTTTAAGCGACTCCGACCAGAGGAACACGCGCTGACGGTGCCGGAATTGGGAGAGGGCGCGAAGGTGGTACTGCGGCCCCTGTCCCTGGACGATCGGGAGAAGGCCCACAAGATGGCCACTGAGAATGGTCATACGTCGGGCGCGAAGTTCCAGGGCTATACTCTGGCGTTCGGGATGGTTCGCCCCCGCGTATCGGTCGCTCGGGTGCAGGAGTTGATCGCGGGGAACCCAAGGGCGGTTGATCGGATCGCCAAGGAGATTTGGAAGCTGTCCGGCTTGGACAGCCCGGATGCGGTAAAAAACGCCTAGCGGGCGACGTTGGCAGACGGAACTTGCTGACGCTCGCCCGGGACCTAGGAAGGTTCCCATCGGAGATCGTGGGGATCGGTTCGGGGGGGTATCGGATCGAGGTCCGGGCGTCGGGATGGTTGGGGCGGTGGCTTCGGTTCGTGGGGACGGCTCGGGAGGCGCGGGCGCAGGTGAGCGCGGAGGAGTACCAGGAGCTTCTGGCGCTCTACCAACTCGAGCGAGAGGAACAGGAAAGCAAGGACCGGGAGTCGGAAGCTATGGCGCGCGCGGGGAGGATGCTCTAGGTGGCCGACGAAGCCGCAGTAGTACTTAAGGGCTACGACGAGATCAGCGCGCCCGCCGCAAAGGCTATCGCGTCCCTTCAGACGTTGGAAAAGGCCATGCGGAACGTCGCCAAGCAAGGCGATGGCATGTCCCTTGCGTCCGCGTCCGCGCAAGCAGGGATGCAGAGGATGGGTGCGGCGGCGGAACACTCAGGAGTCTCCCATCGCGCGGCGCATCAATCCCTGGCCCTGGTTTCCATGCAACTCGCCCAGATGGCCGGTGTGAGCGAGAAGGCGCACGGCTCGATCCGTCTGCTGGATACAGTTCTATTCAGCCTCGCCAGCACTGGTGGGGCCGTATCCTTGCCCTTCCTCGCGCTCACGGTTGCCATCGCGGCGGGTACTGCGGCTCTGTCTAGCCATAAAGAGGCCGTGAAGCAGGCCCAGGAGAGCTACGACAAGGTCAAAGGGTCGTTAGAGGCCCTTCTGCCCTCCAAGGAAGCAGATCGGGCGAAGACACTGGCCCAAGCGGAGGCGTACCGGGTTCAACTCAGGGCGCAGATCGTCGCGGCAGAGGCTCAGGGGACCTACCGAGACGCCATCATTCGTGGATTCGAGATGGCGGCGAAAGCGGCCATGCTCCCCGTGGAGGCTTTTAGGACCATCGTCCGCGCCGGCATGATGATGGGGGAGGACATCGGCAGGATCGCCAACAACGTGGCGGCGGTCATGGGTGCGATGGGACGCTCTATCGCAGCGGTGGGGACGGCGTTCCGAAACCCCGTCAAGGCCGTCCTCGACTTCCACGCGGCCTCCGCGCAGGTGAGCGCGAACATGGGGAGGCTCTTCAATACGCCCCTGGCGTCGTTCGATGCTTTGAAGTCTGGGGCTGAGGCTGTGCAGAATAAACTTACCTCGATGCTCAACACGCCAATTCAGAACGTGGAGGAGCTTAAGAGGCGGTATGCGGAACTCGGTGCCCTGGTGGGTGAAGTATCGGGGCAAATGTCGGCGGCAATGACGGAGAGGATCAGCGCGGCTACTGAGTTCGGGGCGTCGGCGTTCAAAGCCATCGGGACGGCGGCTGCAGAGGCGGCGATGGGAACGGCGAAGGCGTGGCAGGTAGCCGCAAAGGCCATGATCGCTTCGGTCGTCGATCTGGCGGTCAACTTCATCCGCCAGCATATCCTCATGGCGCAGGCAGCCGCTCTGGTGGCAGCGTTCAAGTCTGGAAAATCCTTTCTTGGACCGATGGCGGCTTTAGCCGGGGGGCTGGCGGCGATAGCGGCCATTGCGGCGATCGGGGCGGGACTGTCTGCGGCCGCAGGGAAGAGCGCGCGCGCGGAGGCTCCTGCGGTCGCGGCGGCGGGTTCTGCTGCTCCTGGCCCGCAGGCGGCTGCGGGTGGAGCCGTTGGGGGGACCCCGATTTCCAGCGCGCAGACCCAGACCAATAACAACGTCGTCGTCAATCTGGGGGTGCAGGCCATCGACCTTGCTGCGATTTCCGATACGCAGTTAAAGGCCCTGGCCTTCCGGGTGGGGAAAGTTCTTAGGGAGGCTGGCGCGACGGGCCAGCTTACACTCACATGAGCTGGCTCGCCTCTTTCAAGCTCGGGCCGATCGGGTACGAACTCCCGATAACGGCGCGGATCATGGCGCTGGGGTTTGACTTCCGGCACGTGGAGGCCATGCAGAGAAATATCCTCGGCGGTCTTCGGAGGAGTCTGCTCAGGGTGAATGTCCCGATCATCACCCTCCAGGCCGGGGCCATGAGCATGGACACGATGGCGAAGCTCCAGGGCCTTCACAGCAGCCAATCCGTCCTGAACTTCAAGAGCAACACGGCCTTCAAGGTCCTCTATCAGCTTTGCATCTCCACGGACACGCTCACGGTCATCCTACCCGCGACGAGCGCCAGCGGGATCACGATCACCGGCGTCTTCCTCAAGTCGGACGTGAACAAGAGCGGGACCAATTACTTCACCAGCGGGTCCTACGACGCGACGACGCGCACGGTCACCTTGGGCACCGATCTTCCAGACGCCAATGCCGAGGTCTGGGTGGATTATTCTTTTACCGGCCACAGCGTCCTGGTGACCCGGTACAGTCCAGCGCCACATCAGGGGCAGTATCAGGACCTTTGGCAAGCCGGGATTGAGCTTACGGGGGCCTAGGTGCAAGACCCGGGGGGGAATTTCGAGGCGCAGCGGGAAGCGGCGGTCAACGCCATCAATTATCGCGTGGCCCTGGACCTGCTGGAGTACGCCAACTCCGCGATGGGGAGCGCGGCGGTAGCCTCCAGCGAGTTTTCAGCCGACTGGCCTGCTGGTGGAGCGATCAACGGGGACAAGACCCACATCAACGCAGGGGCCCCTGGCGCGGCCGAAAATGGCGTCGGTGGCTCGGTCTGGCAGGGGACCGTGGTGTCGGGGGCCGGTGGGGTCCTGGGAACGCCGGAAACGCTCACAATCAGCTTGGGACAGACGCGGAAGGTGAACCGGCTTACCTTGATCTTCTGGCCTACGGATACCAAGAACGGGAACCTAGGAGCCATCGCTCCGCAGGATTTCTTGATCGAGATGAACCCGGACGCCGTAGGGGGGCCTTTCACGACCTGGGAAGGGCTCAAGGACAGAAATGCCGAGGTCGGGAAACCAAACACGGTGACCGTTGCCGGTCAGGTGTCGGACAACGTGACCGATTACAACGTCTTCGAGGACGACACGCTCCAGGCCGTTGGACAAATTAGGATCACGTTCACCAAGCTCCAATCCGTCGGAGTGAGGACTCGCGTGGTGGAAGTGGAGATAACGCGCGCGGTCGATCTGAGCGAGGACGTGGCCAACATCAACATCAGCCGGAAGAAGGACTACCGGCTCAATCGAAGGCTCGCCGGGGAACTGAATCTCACCTTGCGGAATTTCGACAGGAGGTACAGCCCATCCTACAGCCCCACGGTGCAGGAGTTGAGCGGCGGCGGGTACGGTGAAGGAGGGTATGGCGGGGGACCATACGGCGGAGACTCGAGCCTCGTTCCGTTCTTCAATTCTGAGTTCCGGCCCAATCGCCAGTTGCGGGTGTTCATCGGTTTTGGAGCGGGGGAGAAGCCGACGGTTGGGTACGGGGAGGGGGGGTACGGGGAAGGATCCTACGGCGGCGGGTTCAAGTCTGCGGTGCAGGTTTTCACGGGCTATATCGACAGGATCGAGCCCGATGCCAACGGCCGACTGGTCATGGTTAAGGCGCGGGATTTCTTCAAGTACATCATCGCCAAGAAGATCACGACCAACCTCAAGTCGTCGAAGACCCTGGAATTTTTGACGGAGTTCCTGGCCAACCTCGCCAACTTCCCATCGAATCTCATGGTTCTAGACACCTCCACCATCCAGCCAGCCCTGTACTTTCCTAAAGATCGGGAGATCCTGGGCGAGATGCAAAAGCTCGGGGACTCTACCGGGGATTCTGAGGTTTACATCGACGAGTTCGGGCGGTTCTTCTTCCGGTCCTACCTGAACGTCGTATCGCACATTTTTTACGTCGGGAGCCAGGCGTCCTTCAACGCGGGGACCCTGGTCAACACGACGGCCAACGACGAGCCGGGCGTGCTTCGGTTGACCATGACGGGTCCTAATTTCGACTCGGAAGGGACCTGGGAAAGCGCGCTGTCCCCGGTCCTCGATGCCAAGGTGGCCTTCGATACGTTCCTGGCGACGTTCACCACGGGACCAGCGACCTCTATTGATTTTTTTCTGCGCGTGACCAATGATGGGGGCGTGACGTTCACCCCATATCGAGAGATCATCGCGGGGACAAAGATCGGGAAATGGAATCCCGCCTTCTCGCAGGTGCAGATCAAAGCGCGGCTCCGGACATCCGATCCTGCGGCCAGCCCGAAGCTCTACAACGTGACGGTGAAGTACAGGGCGCGCGGTGGGTCTGCGAAGACAACGGATGCGGCGCAGTTCACCTTCGACGCGGAGACGACCCTCCTGCGGCTTCGGCAGACGCTGACAGATGAGGTCGGGGGATCGAATCAGATAATCACCAAGTCCACGGTGAAGAGTACCCCGCTATTCCTTGCGGCCGGAGCCGTGACGGCATGGCAGGGTACGGTTGGGGGGGCGTTCATCAGCGCATCGAATCCGCTCCAGGTCGCCGTGGGAGTGACCGCCATCCAGGCGGACCTGGGCGATACGCAATACGACGTGCCGCAAACCCTGGTTGCAACGGCAGGGACGGCGGTGTTCACGTCGTCAATCTCCAGCCATCCCACGAAGCCCACGATAACGCTCACCGTCACGGCCGCAGGAACGATCACCGACCTAAAGATCACGGGCACGCCGTTCGTGAAACGGGGGACGGTGGAGGCGATCACGTTCGCGGATGATGCCCACATCGCTGAGTTCGGGGAGCGCGCGGACGTGCTCGAGAATGACTACATCGACAACGCGGACCTCGCCAGCGATATTTCCAAGACGACGATCCGGAGGTTCCAGGACCCGTTGCTTTGGCTCCCCACGGCAGAGGTGGCACTCACGCCCAACATCCAGCTAAACGATCGGACGCGGATCAAGGAACCCAATACCGGGCTGGACCAGGATTTTTATACAATCGGGGCACAGCACGAGTTGACGGTGCCCCAAGGGGAAGACGCCACGGCAAAGACCACGCTGGAATTGGTGAACATCGAGGCAAGCACGGCGTGTTTGCCCGCCCATTGGGGCGGACAATTTCGTTTCGACGGCTTCCGGTTGGGTGGATGCCAGGATTTGACCACATGAGGCAACATGGCTAGAGGATCGAGAATCCCCACCGCCAAGCGGATCATCAACGACCCCAACAACCCACCGATCGACCCGGCGGACTATAGCGAGGCCAACGCCGATCACCTCATGTTCCTCTGGGACAACCAGGGCACGGGGGAGTTCTTGGAGGACGCGGCGATCGCCGGAAGGCACCTTAAGCAGCTTTTCGCGCGGGAGCAGGTAACGCCAAACATGACGCTCGAGGTCCTGGCGGGCGTGGCGTGGTTCGCACAAAACAGCTACCAGGTCTTCGCGGGCGGGAATAGCCCGCTGTTCGTGGCCCCGGTCACGAATCCACGGATCGACGTTCTCACGATCCGCAACGACGGCGCACTCTACGTCATCCAGGGCGCGGAGGCCGTGAGCCCTGTCCCGCCTACCATCCCATCGACGGATATCCCGTTGGCCCAGGTGTACAACGTGGTTGGGGAGACGACGATCCGCGACAACGACAGCCAGGTCGCGGGGCAGGGGTACGTCCAATATGATCTGCGCCCGTTCGTCCAGGTCGCCGTAGGGAGTTCTGCGATGCCAAAAATCGGTTTAGTCACGCGGGCGCAACTCGTCGGCTCTGGCACGGTCGTGAGCTTCACGGGCGCCGGCCGCCTTCGCGGGATCGGGATAAGCGCGGCCGCTGGCGGGGGTGGGGTGATAACGGTCACCATCGACGGAAACGCCTACACGCTGACCTTGCCCGGCGGGGCCCAGGATGGGCGCGCGATCTTCAAGACCAGCACCGGAACAACTATGCTGGACTTCGAGGCAACGCCTGCGGCCTATAGCGAACTCATGACATTTTTCAAGGATTCGCTCGTTGTTAGCTCCGGGGCTGGCGCAGCGACTACATTGGTCGTTTACGAGCGGGAGTGACCATGACCAGGAAAAGCATCTGGAAGTTCTGCGCCAAGCTGGTAGCTGCAGTTTCGATCCTGGCGGCCGTTCCTCTGGAGAGCAGCGCCGATTCGCTGACGCCCCGCATGGGTGCCACTAAGCCCACGGTTGGGAGCGCATCCTGGGGGACCAAGCTCAACTCAAACTTCGACATCATCGACACGAGCGCGGCGATCCAGGGGAAGACCAACGTATTCACGGCCTCCAATACCTTCCAGGCCCCGGTCCTACTGCAAAATTCAAGCATCACGCTCACGGGGGTCAACGGGTTCATCTCTGGCGGTTCTTCGATCACAACGACTGGCGGGTTCTTTGGGAGCGGGGCAGGGCTGACAGGGATAGTGACAGCGGGGCTTGCGGACGCTTCCGTGACGACGCCAAAACTTGCACCGGATGCCGTCACGTCCGCGAAAATCCTTACGGCGGCTGTGGAAACGTCGAAGATCGCGCCGGGCGCTGTCACCACGGACAAAATAACCACGGCTGCCGTCACGGCGGAGAAGATCGCGGACGGTGCGGTCACAACATCAAAGATCAATTCCAGCGCGGATGCGACCGTGTCCTCGATCATCGGGACCGCCTATGTCCAGGGGGGGGTAGCCACATCCTCGAAGCTCTCCAACGATGGCGTGGACGTTTCCAACCGAACCTCCGCCCCGACGGCGCAGCGCGGGCGGCTCTACTTCAACCCTGGCTCCGGTGGCTCGCTCAACGTGAGCCTGGATGGATCCACCTTCGTCGCAATATCTACCGGGGGCGGCGGCGGAGGCGGAGATGTGACCCAGGCCGCCGGAGGAGCGTTTGGCCCAGCAGCAAACGTTAGTTTCGCCCATGAGGACGTTATCACGTCAAGCCACCCATGCCGCGTGATCGGCTCAACCCGCACGATCAATATCCCATCGAGTACCGGGAGCAATTCCGTGCACGGAGCGGCCCTCGCGGGTTCAACACTCACTCTCAACGGGTTCTCCGGGAGCACCTTCCTCAGCGTTCGCGGGGACATGGTCCATGATTTGACCGGCCCAGGGAATACTCGGATATCCGTCCTAGTCGATGGTGCCTTGATTGGCCTTGGTTCAGGGACGGACATCTGGAGTGCTTATAACCAGGGCGGGTCCGAGGGTAAGAAATGGGGCCAGGAGTACGTCCACCCCACGGCTCTAACTGCGGGCAGTCACGCTTTTTCTCTCGTATTCCGGGCATCCGACGGCGGAGATGTTTGGAACGTCTATGGCCCGGCGAATTTCACTACAAACTGGATCGAGTACCGAGAGGTATCATGCGCCAACTAATTGCTCTTGCACTGACCGTTTCCTTCGCGGGCCTCGTTCAAGCTGGCGTGGTGCGTGTGCCGGTCACACCGACGGCGACCGACCTGGACATAGACGCGATCACAATCGCGTTAAAAGCGGCTGGGCACGACGCTGGGCCAATCGTGTGTTCCGATGCGTGGCATGCATGCGATGTCTCCCTTCCGGATACATCCACCGCAACCGGCGAAATCCTAGCGCCCATCTTCGCGGCCGTAAAAACGCGAACACAAAAGAAAGCTGACGAGGCGGCGGCCAAGCAAGCCCTTCTGGAGAAGCTGGTGTCGGGAGCAGTACTCACCGACGAAGAGAAAACTGCCCTGGTGAAGTACCTGACGCAAAAATGACCTGGGACGCGATCAAAGAAGCCTGGCCGCTAATCGCTCTGGCCCTCGCCGGGTGGAACTATCTCATCCAGCAGAAGCTCCGCGAGATCGGCGCGCTGTTCCGGTGGAAGGATCAATTTTTGAAGGACTACGCGGCAGACCAACTGCGGATGGTGGAGAAGTTCTGCACACGCGAGGAGGTCCAGCGCGGCATCGAGAAACTTGAGACGCATATCGACTCCCTCGCCAAGAAGATAGACCGGCTCCTGCTGGACCGGCACAGGGACGAGTGAGCGGGAACTACAACATTCTGCCATTCGTGATCCCAGTCGCCGTCGCAGGTGGCGTGGGGTCTTCGGTCACGGAAAGCCTCTTTGGCTACATAAAGCAGATCCGCCTTGACGGGCCGGTGGGGGGAACCGCAACGCTGGACATCGTCAACCCGCAAGGCGTGAAGGTATATTCCCGCGCGTTGCGGGTGGGCGGGAACGAGCTCACCAACGTCCCTGTGCGCGGCGTCCATTCCGTTGCGATAAGCGCGGCATCTGCCGACGGGGCGTGGCAGGTCTATCTGGCCAACGAAACGCTATGACGGCCATCCTGCTGCTGTTTGCGCTCGCCTGCCCGATTCGCGCGCAGAACTGGGAGGGCAATGTCCACATCATCGACCCCCTGCCGCTACCAGTAACCGCGAACATCTCCAATTCTAGCGTTAGCGTCTCCGGCTCGAGCGTGACGGCGTTCCAGGGTGGATCGTGGAACGTGAACACCGGCGCCGGCACTCCCGCGCGCGTGGACCCAACCGGCACCACGGCCCAACCAGTAACGCAGTCGGGGACCTGGGGCGTGGGAATCGAATCTGGGAGCAACACCATCGGCAAGGTGGACCAGGGGGCGGGCGGCGCAAGCGCGTGGAAGGTGGACGGATCAGCGGTGACGCAGCCAATCTCAGGAACGATAACGGCCGATCAGGGTTCTCCACCGTGGGCCATGACAGTCGGAAACTTTCCTGCGGTTCAGGCCGTGAGCCAGTCGGGATCATGGACGACAACACCTGGCACTGGCACATGGACGATTGCTGGCGCGGTGACGGCGGCGCAATACGGCTCCTACACCGTGACGCCGGGGACTGGAACTTGGTCGGTTAGTGCGGCGTCCGGATCGTCAATCTCGATATCTTCCGGATCGCAGACGGTCGGCGTCACCAACGGCCGGCTGAACGTGGATATCAGCGCCCCTGCGGACAAGAATGACTACGCCGCCGACAGCGGGCAAGCAAACGCCGCCGTGTCCGGGTCCGATAACCCAATTATTCTACTGGTGAATTTGTCCACAAATACCGTCAACGTGCGGTTGAAGGCGCGGGTATTTGGGACGGATGTGACCAACACGGCATTCGTGTACCGGACTTTTCTAAATCCAGTGGTGTCCTCTTCCGGCACGGCGCTCTCGATTGCTAACGTCGCAATCAGCACCTCAGCCGCAAAGGCACAGGCCTTCCTCCTCCCAACGCTGTCGTCGAACGGGACGGCGATTGATTCTTACGCCACTGGACAAAACGCGCAGGCGCTCCGCGTCGATGACAACGAGTCGATATCGGTAACATCTGGCAAAAAATTGGCGATCACGGCGCGTCCTCCGTCGAACAATAGGACGGTGTTTATCTCGGTTAGGTGGAGCGAGCAATGACATTCGCTGAGTTTAAGGCAGTCGTCTCCAGGAAAAACATGACCGTGCAGTACGACGAACCCGACGACAAATATGTCGTTTGGGCCGTTGACGGGATTTGCCGTTATGAAGCCATGCTCTGGAAATCAGGGCATGTCCCTGCCGGCATTGACGAAACGCAGAATGCTGCCGATTTGGCCGAGTTCGAGGCGGACTTCAAAGAAGATTGCAACTACGCGATCGGCCAGCGGCCCTACCCGTTTGCGACGGGTGACTTTGACTATGCCGGAGACGCGCCCCCGGTGACGACGTGCGCGGCGGGGCAGGCTACGCCGATCGACTATACCCTGGCGGAGAGCCTGTACGTCGACGGCGGCGATATCGTCCTGGAAGGATCGGTCCTCGGGGACTGGATCAAGGCGGAGATCGTCCACCCGCAGGCGGGCGTGATAAAGACGTACATCAAGAGGCGGAACGTCCCCGCAGCCCCTGCGGGTCTGGCCTCCCCGATCATGCTGCTTAAAACGCCTTATGCGGGATTCATCCCGGCGGGGCTGACGATCAGGCTCACCTACAGCAGCACGGGGATCGTCCCGGTCAAGGTGGGCGTGAACTACTGCCTCCACCGGGCGATATGACCGAGTTCAAAACGCGCCAAAAAACCGTCTGGGTTCTGTGCGTCGTCGCAGCAGGACTAACCATCTGGGACCTATACGCGGTCTTCGGATCGCCAGGCGGAGGAGATACGATCAGCGAGGTTATCCTAACATGGGCGAAGGCGCACCCTGTGGTGCCATTTCTGGCCGGCGTGTTGGGCGGGCATCTGTTCTGGCCGCAGGCCGAGGCGAAGGGGTAGCGGTGGACGATTTCAAGCTCACGGACCATTTTTCGTTCTTCGAGGTCACGGGAACGTCGAACGCGGCCCTACAGGCCAAGAACCGCGCAGAGGCGGAGGACGTAATCCCCGCGCTCAAGGCCCTGGCGATCATGCTCGAGCAGGTCCGCGCGCACACAGGACCGTTGCGGATCACGTCCGGGTATAGGTGCGCGGCGCTCAACGGGGCGACGGTTGGAAGCTCGAAGAAGTCCCAGCACATGAAGGGCGAGGCCGCAGATTTCGTGCCGGTCAGCGGGGAGATCACGGAGGAAACGCTAGAGATGTTCTTTCAGCAGGTCCTCGTCGGAATTATCGCCAAGGGCATCCCATTCGGCCAAATAATCAAGGAACAGGCCAAGCGTGACTACAGCGTGTCGCGGTGGCTCCACCTGAGCCTTGGGGCTCCGTTTCGTGAGGCGGCGGTCTGCGGACAGGTCTTGACCATGACGGACGGCAAGTACATACTCATCAAGCAGGTGCCGATCGGCCGATGAGGTGGCTGGATATTTGGAAGCACGCCGGCGGGATGCTATCATGGACATGGAATTTCTCCAACAAGGATGATCCAATGCTGATGAGGTGCCGCCGGTGTCGGGTTCGGCGCGAGGATCACGCGGGGCATCGGTTCGAGGAGTAGGGAGGGGATATGCTCAACAAGGTCATGCTGTGGCTGGCAAAGCGCGCGATCGGGAAGCATCTAGTTGGGTCGATGGCGTGGGCACACAAGAAAGCGGACGGGAAGCGATCGGAACTGCTCCTGTTGCTCGGCGCGGTGACCTACGGACTTAAGGCGGTCGGCGTTCTCCCCCCCGAGCTCGCGGACAACGTCCTCGCGCTCATCCTCCCGATCTTGCCCGTCACCCTGGCGGATAAGGCCGCAAAGGCCAAGGGCCTGCTGGACGGCATCCTCCCGCAGATCAAGGCGGCGGAGGAATCTAAACCCGCCATCCCGCCTTCGGCCTAACACTCTCCGGCCCTGCCGGAAAGGGCGTGTCCTCGACCGACGCGCCCCGCAGTCCCCGCCTCCCGGCCTCCCGTGTCCGGGGGGCGGTCTTTTGCCCGCACGGTTGACGCGGCCTGACATGGGGGGACTGGACGAACACGGTAACGGGGGTTATAATAAGGTAAGACGCACCGAACACGGGGGGATGATATGGCGCACAACCTGAGCGAGACGAAGGGAAAACCGGCGATGATGTACACGGGCGAGAAGCCCTGGCACGGCCTGGGCACGAAGCTGGAGAAGGCCGCGACGGCGGCGGAGGCGATCGCGGCGGCGGGTCTGGACTGGCGGGTCACCAAGGAGCCCATCTACCTGAAAGACGGGCGGATGATCCCCGGCCGCTACGCGACGGTGCGCGAGGACAACCGCTCGATCTTGGGGAGCGTGGGGGAGGTCTACCGGCCCCTGCAGAACAAGGAGGCGTTCAGCTTCTTTGATGCCGTGGTGGGGTCCAAGGAGGCGATCTACCATACCGCCGGTGCCCTGGGTCAGGGAGAGCGGGTCTGGATTCTTGCGAAGCTCCCCGGCGAGATCGTGGTCACCAAGCAGGACGTGACGGAGAAGTACCTCCTCCTCACCAACACGCACGATGCGTCCTCGGCGGTGGCGATGCTGTTCACTCCGATCAGGGTTGTCTGCCAGAACACGCTCAACGTCGCGCTGGAGGCCGGTGCCGAGCGGCAGACGGTGCGGCATACGGTCAACATGGGGCTCAAGGTCGCGGACGTTGCTCATGGCCTGGGAATCGTCCATCAGCGGTTCGAGGCGTTCGGGGAGGCCGCGCGGGCGATGACCGGGGCGAAGATGGGGGGCGAGGCGTGGCGGGAGTTCCTGCGCGGGTGCGGGATCATCCCGGCGGACGAGGCGAAGGCCCTGACCACCCGGACGCAGAACATCGTCAACGAGATCGGCGCGCTGTTCGAGAAGGGCCGGGGGAACGACCTGCCGGGCGTGAAGCATACGGCCTGGGGAGCGTTTAACGCGGTTGCGGAGTACGTCGATTATGCGCGGTCGAGCAAGGGGGACAAGGAGGAGGGGCGGGCAACGTCTCTGCTGTTCGGATCGGGCGCGAAGCTCAAGCAGAGGGCTTGGGACACGGCCTTCGACTTGGTCGGCGGGAAGCTCAAGGGATAGCCGAAACGCCCCTGCGGGGGCGTCATGGCGGGAATGGTCGCCCGCCGTCTGACGAGGCAGACCGGGAGGGAGGATGGAATACCGAACCGAGTACCGCTGGAACGGGAACTGGAGGATGGACGACATCCCGAAGTGGATGCCGAAGGATGCGGCGATCGCCGACGCCACGACGTTGCTTCAGGACGCGCGAAAAAGGCGGATTGCAAGCTCACCGAGACGCGGGTCCTCAGCGAGATGGGGAAGATCGTCTGGCATAGCGATGAGATCGCGGGAGGTCGCTAACATGGCGGACGGATGGAAGGAGTGCCCGACGGACGACAAGCGCTTCGGGCCGCACGGTGGTGCTCAGTGGCGGGCCGCGCGGTACATGATTCGGTGCGGGTGCGATGCGGGGTACTGCGAGAACCATGCCAAGCCGCGCGTATATGGGGCGATGCTCTGGGGACCCAAGATGGAGCCCGGGAAGCCGCGGCTCTGCCGGAAGCACGCGCGCGAGGCGGCGAAGGAGCGCCAGCGGCTGGAGGAGGCGGCGGACCAGAAGTGGGAGGCGCTTAAGCAGGAGGCCGAGGCGGAGATGCTTGCCGAGGAGCGGGGGGAATAGGATGACAACCAAAACGGGGCGGGTCGCAAAGCTGTCCGTCGGCGGCGTCGAGGCCAGCATCTTCGGGCACGTCTACGGATCGGTGCGCGAGGGGCGGTACTACGCCGAGATCAGGATCAACGTGCCCGGCGATGGCGACTACACGGAGATCAGGCTTGCGCTGGCACCCGGGCACTTCGCGTCTGAGGAATTGGCGCGGGCGTGGTGTGATAAACAGATCGAGCGCGCGGCCTGCATGGTGATCAAATGAAGGCCACGCGGCCTGGGCCTGGGTGCGAGGTCTGCGGCGAGCCGTACAATTATGCGGGCACGGGCCTTTGCGGCCCCTGCGCCACGGGGAGCGCGGACGCGATCGGGGAAGGCGAGTACACCGGCGGGGAGGACGACTAGCATGGAACTGGAGCGGCACGACCTGGACGAGTTGCGGAAGAAGCTGTACCGCGCAGTCGATGGGGTCCTCAAGACCTACGACGCCGGGCGCAAGCGCGCGGTCGAGGCGATCGCGGAAGCGGTGCGCGAATATCGGATTGGGCAGAAGGTCAAGCTGTCGAAGGATGCCAAGAACACGGGCGGCAAGATCGGCGTCATCAGAAAGTTACTCCCCAAGTCGGGGATGCTGGTCCTTGAGGTCGAGGGCACGCAGTGGCGCATCGGCCTGGGGCTGATCGAGCGGGAGGAGCAGGCGATCTTGGGTCCTGACGGGGAGCGCGCCTGCAAGAAGTGCCAGGCGCTAATCAGCGCGGGCGCGGAGTCGAAGCGGGCCAAGGAGATGGTTGCCGGTACAGTCGCTGCAAGCCGAAACGGTATGTGCAAAAAATGCTTCGAGGAGTCGAGGGGGTAACATGACGACCAAGAACAAGCCGACGCACACCCCAGGCCCGTGGGAGTTCCGCAAACAATCCATATCGCCTGTAGGGACCCGTGATCTTTACGGGGTTGGGCCCGTGATTGATCGTGCAGTTTGGTTCGTCGCAGAAAGTGTAGCCGAGAATGATGTCCGCCTCATCGCTGCCGCGCCGGACCTGCTGGAGGCCGCTCAAGCCTATCTAGGGGTAATCCAAGGCGACAATTCGCCGGAGGCTAATGCTCTGCGCGCCGCCATAGCCAAAGCTGACGGGGGGCGCCCATGACCGAGTGGATCGTGATCGTGAAGGCGAAGGACACCCCGTGGTCGAAGGCCACCAGCTACGGCTTCGATTGCGAGAGGGACGCGCGGCGGTTTGCGGAGGTCGCCGCTGATCTGGGCGGGCGGTGCCGGGTTCGGCGCGTGGTCCTGCGGCCTGGGCTCGATATCGACTTAGGCGGCGATGATGCCTTCGACCGCGCGGAACAGATGGAGGAAGCAACGCCATGAAGAAGATCACGCTCAAGCAGTACGTCGAGAAGATGGGGAGCCAGGAGAGCGCGGCGCATGGGATCGGCGTATCCTTCAAGACGGTCAACCGTTGGCTCAAGGGCCACGAAGAACCGCGCGGACTGAGCCTCCGACGGTTGGAGGATATGGGCATCATGGTCCGCTAGACAATCCGCCCCCGTTCTATGGTAGAATGCCCCCGTGATGAGTGGCGGGGGTTTTCTATTTTGAGTGCCCCCAGGAGTCGCTAGGCCAACAGCCCCGCGCTCATCACACTGGGGGCCTCTTCATTTTGCGCGCAAGCGCGGGAGGACGGGATGGAGCAAGTCGAGGAGAGGACGGGACGGGAGATCGTACCTCAGGAGTTCGGGCGGGAGCAGATCGACCTCATCAAGCAGACGGTCGCAAAGGGCACGACGGACAACGAGCTCAAACTGTTCCTGTACACGGCAAAGCGGACGGGACTCGATCCGCTCTTGAAACAGATCCACGCGGTCAAGCGGTGGTCGAAGGCGGACAACCGAGAGGTGATGGCCATACAAACTGGAATAGACGGGTACCGGCTGATCGCGGAGCGCACGGGAAAATACGCGCCCGGAAAAGAGCCCACCTACACATACGACGACAAGGGCGGGATCGTCTCCGCTACGGCCTACGTCAAGAAGCTGGCGGGCGGGGAATGGCACGAGAGCGGGGCTACGGCGTTCTTAGAGGAGTACGCTGGGCGGACGAAGGACGGTAAACCGAACACGATGTGGGCGAAGATGCCGCACGTCATGATCGCCAAGTGCGCCGAGGCGTTGGCCCTGCGGCGGGCGTTCCCTGCGGAGATGTCGGGCGTCTGTACGTTCGAGGAGATGGGGCAGGAGGAGAACCCAACCGGAGCGGCGCGCGCGGGCGCGTCGGCGCAGAGCCCGGTCAGCGGCCCAGAGGACGGCGCGGACGACACGAATGACAAGTGCGGATCGGACGCTGCGGAGCAGTTCATCACCGAGAAGCAGGGCAAACGCGCTTTTGCTATTTGGCGTGGGGCGCAGAAGACAGACGCGGAGGTCAAGGAGCATCTCAAAAATAAGTACGGGCTCGATGGAACGCGGCGTATGGCCGCCCAGGTCTATGAGGAGTTCGTCACCTGGTGCGGCGACAGCAGAACCAACAAAGATGGCGTCTCGTAAAGTAGGACCGCGCTGGGGCGGTTCCCCCGGCGCAATTTTCCGTTTCGACCCCACCGAGCATCGCTATTGGCTGGGCGACGAGGAGGTCCCCGGGTTCACGGCGATTTGCCGGGACATGGGTATCAGCGAGACCAATCCATTCTACACCGAGGAGGGCCGGGAGGAGGGAATCGCCCTGCATAAGTGGCTTATATTCCTGGCGTCCGGGCGGGAGTCGAAGAAGGCTCCTGACGAGCGCATCGCCGGTCGGGTCGAGGGGATCAGGAAGTTCCTCCGCGAGACGCGCTTCCAGTTCGCGGGAGGAGAGAAGCCGCTCCTGGTCGAGGCCACGCGGTGGGCCTGTACGCCCGACTTGTGGGGATCGATCGGCGGACGATCGTGCTTGATCGAGGCGAAGCGGGGCAAAAAGATGCCTTACCATCGGTTGCAGACGGCGGCTCAACAGATCGCTCTGCGCGCCAACGATTGGAAGGTTATTGACCGTATCGCGCTCTACTTGAAGGACGGCGGCTATAATTTGGAAAAGCATGATGACCTGGCGGATGAGTACCGGTGGCTGTCGGTCGTCGCGGGATATTGGGCAAAGAAGCACTACGCGGGAGGAGTAAATGGGAAATGATGTAGTCGTACTGGAGACGGAGAAGAAAGCCGTCGAGTTCGTGGAGCGCGCGACGGCGATGCAGATTACTGATAACAAGGTGTACCTCGCGGCCGATGCGTTCTGCGTCGGGCTCAAAGAGCTTGAGAAGCAGATCATCGACCACCACAAGGACATGAAGGAGAAGGCCTGGGCGGCTCACAAGGCGGCGGTCGCGGCGGAGACGAAGGCCCTCGCCCCAGTGGTCGAGGCCCGGAAGATCGTCAAGGGTAAAATGGGCGCGTGGGAGGACCAGCAGGCCGAGGACCGGAGGCAGGAGGAGGAGCGGCTGCGGAAGGAGGCCGAAAAGAAGGCGGCGGCGGAGCGGGAGAAGCAGGCCAAGGCCGCGCTCAAGGCTGGGGATAAGGAGTTAGCGAAGGAGATCAAAGGCGCGCCCCTCGCGGTTGCTCCGGTCGTTCTGCCGGATAACGTGCCCCAGGCCAGGACTGTGATCCAGAAGCGGTGGTCGTTCCGAATCACCAACCCGGACCTGGTGCCCAGAGAGTACGCGAAGCCGGATGAAGTGAAGATCGGCGGCGTGATCCGCGCAACCAAGGGCACCGTGAAGATCCCCGGCGTCGAGGCGTTCGAGGTCACCTGCTGATGGCCCAACGCAAGAACGAAGCGCGGCTGCCTGAGCTTGCTGAGTTTGCGGATTGGTTCGGGGAAATCGCCGATGAGATCGATGCCGTCCAGGGCCTCTTGTCGGAGCGGTTGAGTGACGACGCGGTGATCCTCACGGAGCAGATGAGCAGTATCGAGGCGTGGCACGCGCGGATGAACACCTTGCTCGCGGACGCAAACAGCTACCTCGATCTGGCGCAACACCGGGAACTCATGACCATCGACCGGGAACTCACGGTCCTCGAGCGCGAGACGATCCTAAACGCAAAGGTCGTTACCGAGCGGCGGGTGCGGAACATCCTACTCGGGCTGAGCGAGTCGATCAGAAATCGGATGATCCTTGGGATGTCGTCGAGGAAACAGAGTGCTGGCGAGAGGTCGCACCACGCAATATAGGGAGGAGAAAATGGGAAAAATGAAATACGTTATAGTCCGGACGTACTCTGCCGGCGTGTTCGCCGGAGAACTAGAGAGCAGTAGCGGGCAGGAAGTTGTTTTGCGGCATGCGCGTCGTTTGTGGTACTGGGCGGGTGCCGCGTCCTTATCTCAACTAGCGGTGGACGGGACGTCCAAGCCATTGGCTTGTAAGTTCCCCGTGTCTGTTGACCGCATCAAGGTCCTACAGGCAATAGAGATCATCGACGTTACCGAGAAGGCGCGGCAGTCGATAACGGCTGTGCCGGAGTGGTCGGAGTGAGCGGCTCCGGCTACGGCTACGGCGACGGCTCCGGCGGCGGCTCCGGCGACGGCTCCGGCTACGGCTACGGCTCCGGCTACGGCTCCGGCTACGGCTAC
>Ga0247727_10002823_pt1 | contig 39142 bp, 30 predicted proteins | sample WisWelCaveWW1625_FD_202498 | JGI IMG/M metagenome (GOLD analysis project Ga0247727, IMG submission 202498) | Biofilm microbial communities from Wishing Well Cave, Virginia, United States - WW16-25 | ecosystem: Environmental > Aquatic > Deep subsurface > Groundwater > Cave microbial mat | place... | reverse complement strand
GCGCAAGATCACCGATGAAGAGTTTGCCCACGTCAATCTGAAGCCCGCCAAATTCCATGGCGAATGGAACTACACGATTCACCCAAGCCAACTCTAGTTGTAAATGTTATTTATTTACGACGCCTTACGCTGCGACAGGAAATACCAAAAGGCCCCTGTCGCGGAGATACCCGCAACGAACCAAACGGCGTTCACTAGCCACTCGGGTGCCATCTTGCCCATCTTAAACCAGATGCGGCCTAACGACTGGGCGTTCAGCGGCGGGCGCCGTTTGCCCGCCCGCTGCAACGCTTCGTTAGGCGCTCCTGCGGATCTATGCAACCGCCTCATTTGGGGATTCTGTTGATGAACTCGTCCACGTACGGGAATCTCCTCTCAAGGATCTCAAGCAACGTCGTGCCGACCTGCGTGGTTAGCCTCTTGAGATCAAAGCACTCCAAGACCGCACGCAGATGCTCGTCACTGCCCGATGAGAAACCGTGCCGTTCCGCCAAGTACATTGCTACAACTTGCAGCTCGCTCGGCGGAATCTCCTCGAAAGATCGCGGTCCCCTGCTTCGCAATCTGATTGGCGGACTCCCCTTCGCTCTAACCACAGAGAAGAGCAGGCCACTCTTGGCTGCCTCATCTTCGGAAACAACACGTCCCTGTCGAATGGCGTGCGCGAGCGCCTTGTTCATAGTCCTCTTGAGCTCATGGCCCATCCGCTTGATGCCGCAATGCCGCAGGTAGATGTCGTAGACTCGCTTCGCCAACACTGGACCTTCGACCTCGATGATCCGGACAATGCCTTCGGAGACTACCTCCACGCTGACGCTGCGAGGGTGATTCCCGGCCCGGCCGGCACACTCCGCGTAATCGCTGAGTGGCAGATTGGCATCTCGCGACCTGCCCGAAGGAACAAGCACTTGCCCTTGGCCAAAGAGATCTCCCTCATCGGTCGCCGGATCGGGCCGAGCTTCGACCGGAGGCACGTCTCCTCGTCTCGCTGACCTGGATGGGACCGGCCATACAGCAGGCGGTAACGTCTGGGCGCTCTCAGGAACTTCAACAGGCATCAAGCCGCCTTGGTTCACCGGCTCGGTGACAAAGGGCACGACGCGGTGCTCAGTATGCACGCTCCTCGGCGCGCCTTCGGCTCCAATCGGTTCGATGCCCCGCTCGGCCAACGTCTTCAAAAGATCGCCCAGCATTTCCTTCCGCCGGCGAATGAAGGCGGAGAAGAAACACCGCCAGAACACCCCCCACCCGGCGCGCATCAGGTTGCGCTCGCGGTGCATGTCGTCAGCCCACTTGTCCGGGCCGTGGTGCTTGTCGCCGTCGCACTCGACCGCCAGCCGAGCGTCGTTGTGTCCCTCCACTACTATGTCGATGCGGTACGGGCCGGCTTTCACTTGTGGCGTCACCCAGTAGCCACGCTGCGTGAGTTCGTCGTACACCTCGCGTTCGAAAGGGGACTCACAAAGTTTGCGCAGGTCTTCCACGCGCACTTCATCCTGCGTAAAGGGTGCCGCAAAGTGTGCGATGAGACTGCGCCGTAGCCGGTCCGCCTCGCTCAAATGCTCCAGGCCTACCGAGCGAACCAGGTACATCCGATCCTTTGCGCGCGAGGCAGCCACGTTAAAGCGCTGGGCGAAGGTATCGCGGGAAAGCGGTGCGCCCACCTCGTTGGGCGCTGACACCATGGAGAGAAACATGATGTCGCGTTCCTTCCCCTGGAACGTGCGGGCATCGCCGCACGCGATGCGATGGCGTTGCATTCGTTCCGGCCCGAGCTCATCGGTTAACCGCTCCCATATCTCTAGGGCCTGCTTGTTGGCGAGCAGCGAGACGACCCCAATGGAGCGCCCAGCCATGTTAGGGTCCGCCACTATCTTTTTGATTTCATCGACGATGAAGCGCGCCTCGGGCAGATTGACGTCGCCCCTGCGATGCCCGTCCTGCACCACTACGTCAATGAGCGGTGGGTCGAGGCGCTCGGAGGCCTTCGGCACCCGCAGCGGCCGCAGCTCGTGATTGTAGAACTCGCGCTTGGAGTACTCGATGATAGGGCCGACACAACGGAAATGCTCCTTCAGCATCACCGCGCTTTTGGCGAACACTACTTTGAACAAGTCATAGATGGAGCGTTCCGGCGACATCTGCGGCCGATAGGTCTCTACCTGGTTGCCGAGGAAACGGCTCATCAGGCTGCGAATCTTCTCCTCCTCGATGCCCACGCCTTCGGGGGAGACCTGCTTGTCGTCGCCGACGATCAGCACCTTCTTCGCCCGTAACAGGGAAGGCAATGCAGTTAGATCCGATTGCGATGCCTCGTCGATGACGACGAGGTCGAAGCAGCCTAGCTCCGCAGGCAGCGACTCGGACACGCGGTAGTGGGGCATTATCCAGCACGGCACTGCAGGGTTCGCTTGCGATGCCGCCATACGCGCATCCTGCCGATAGCGCACCGCGCGCTTGCCCTTGCCTTTGTCTTTGCCGATTTTCTGAATGGCGTTGAGATAGGCCTGAAGGGCGGCCCGGATGCTGGGCGAAGCGTTCTCCGCGAGTTTCAGCCACGTTCGCTTCGCCACGATATCGCGATAGGCGCGCGACAAATCGCCCTCCACTTCGTGGCGGTCCTTCGCCAGCCTCTTCAGTTCTTCTTGCGCGTCAATCGACTCAAGGTAGGTGGTCAGACGCCTCAAGCGCCAGGCTTTGCGCCAGTTATCCGGCAGAAGGCCATCCACCGTGCCCTCAAGCGGTTGTTTGAGCGATGTGGCGTACTGTGGCGCACCAGAAGCCTCAACCTTCTCGCAAACATCGCGCACGGCGGCCAGATGCGTGCCCAGACCCAGCACCCGAGATAGCTCCGCCATCAACACCGACCACTCAGCCTGCATCCGGGCGTCTTCAATCTCAGGATTGCCCAGCGTGGCGGAGAGGAACCGGCGGATGTCCTCGATGACGCGACCGGTGCGCCCTTCCAGCACCTTCTGAAATCGCTCCTTGGCAGCCCAGACGTTGGCAAGCCGGTTCTTGGTGAGGTGGTGCCGCAGGGCCTTCTCCAGCTCAGCCAGTCGCTGCGTGTTATCCGCCACCTCGCGGGCCTGAGCCCAGTTGGGGAACACGTGAGAAGCCGCGGTGCAGAGTTCGCGTTCCGCCTTCACCACGCCCTTCACCCTGAGGTAAAGGGCATACCCCTGGGCGGCGGCCAAGCCGCTTTCCGGCTTGTCGCTCGGTACCGCTTCGAGCTGAAGCTCGTGGGCAAGAGCGTTCCAGCGCAAGGCCAGTTCGCGCAGGCGTTTCAACAACGCCAGATGCTCGGCCACATGCTTCCAGCTCTCGGCGTCGGCAGGGGGATCGCCGAGAACACGAATACTGTCCAGATGCTTCTTCTGCGCTGACTTGCCGAACAGCCCTTTCAGACCAAAGGGGCTCTTGCCATCAGTGAGATTCCTCACAGCTTCAGCGATCTCGGTGTCAAGCTCGATGCCTACGGGCGTGGTAACCGGCCGCTCAAGAAACGCCTTGCGCCATTCGACAGCTTGCTCAAGCTCGGCGCCGAGGGCTTCTAGCATCGGCAAAAGGTTGTCGTTGCTGTCTCGCCGCAGCCGTTCGCGCATGGCGACCGTCCAGGGACGATGCGCCTGCACGACCTCATCGCGTAGGCGCTGAAGGGCTTCGATGTCCGTGAGGAGATGCTGAGCGAGAGCGAGCGTCTCCTGGCTCGAATCGGCGAGCGCCGGAACCTCGCCGCTTTCCACGCCCTGTTTCAGCTTTTCGAACTGGGACAGGTCCTGGTGGACTTCGAGCAGTGCCTTAGAGTCAGGAAACTCCACGAGCTGCGGCAGCAACGCATCGAGGTAGTCAATGTCATGACCTAGAGCACGCCTTGCCTCGCGCAGCCGCACAACGTCCGTGTCCGAAAACTGCGGCGCGCACTCGGGAGCGATGCCAAGCGAGTCGGGAATCCACTCGAACTGGCCGATGTTCCCGACCACCTCGCGCGCGGCGTCCTGAGGGTCGAGTTCCTCGGTCTCCAACGTGACCTTGGCGAGGTTCCGTTTCGCCCATTCGCCAATCTTGCGGTCAATGCTGGCAAGCTTGCCGTGGAGGGCATCAATGGATTCCTCAAGATGGTTGATGGCTCTCGCGGTGCTCGTGCGGTCAAGGCCCTGCACCTCGGAGGCAATCTTGTGGATGGCGTGCTCGAACTGCTTCATGCCCTCCTGTTCGCTCGTCAGCAGCGAAATAGCGAGCGGACGGATTTCCTCAGGAAGCTGTTCCTGCAACACCGCCAGAGCCGGCTCCTTCATCGAGGTCACGAGCACCCGCTTGCCCTCGGCAAGATAGTGGCAGATGACATTGGCGATGGTGTGCGTCTTGCCGGTCCCGGGCGGACCCTGCACGACGACGCCATCGGACATATCCAACAGCTGGGCGATGCGGACCTGCTCCTCGTTGAAGGCCTTGGGGAAGTAGAGGTCGCGCGCCTTCTTGCCGCTCGTGCTGTGCTCCGAGTGGTATGAGGCGGAGACACCGCGGAAAGGTGGCAGTTCGACGATCGGGTTGGTCGTGTCAGGCTCCGTCAGGACGGCGGCCACCGCGGGTGGGTAGGCCTCGGCTTCTTTGGCTTGCTTCTTCAGCTTCTCCAGGTCCTGCAGAAACAGGCTGTTGGTGCGCGGGCGCGCGAAGAGCACCCAAGTATCGGTGACTTTGAGCTGGTCGTCCGGCCTGGGCAGCGTCCGGTCCTCCGGCGGCACTTCGTTTGGCCAGTAGATGCCGTTCGCGTCGAGGTTGGTAACCGCCGTGCGAAGCAGCGGCTCGAAGGTGCCGCGGTCAAACGGCGAAAAGGTTGTCGTAGCCTTCCCAAAGAACTCCTTCGCCGCCTTCTCGAGATCGGCAACGCCAGGGTTATCTACGGATGCGTACCAGTCGACCTCGATGCGAGCATCGACATCCCGCGGCCGGATTTCCACTTCGGCCGTCACGGGGTTGAGCGACAGCTCGACCAGCCGTCCTACCACCGGATAGCACACGTTAACGCCATTGGAGTTCCAAATACCGAGACCCACGCCCCAGACGAGCTCGATCTGCGCCTCGACAATGCTGCCTTCGAGCTGCTGCTTCAGCGTGAAGAACTGGGAGTAAAGGCGAATGGTCTTGCGGCGAAGCTTCTCTTCCTCGGCCCAGGGGCGCCACCTCGCGGCGAGGTAGGTCTCGAACCGGGCCCGGACCAGACCGGCCTCCTCGTAGTCGGAAAGCGTGATCGTCTCCTCGGGGTCGATGGCAGGCTTGCCTTGCTCAGGCGGCTTCCCTGATGAACAATGCGTGCCTGCTGCGATCAGACTTGCACCATCCGTAGCTTCGCGCAGCCGCGGCTCTTCCGTTGGTGCCTGTGTCATCTGTACCCAGGGTCGAAGTACCGCGCTGGCAACATCGGGCGGCTTCATCTCGTGCAGCCGCTCAACGGCAAGCCAAATCTCGTCCTCGCTCTCGGGGCCGTTGACATTTATGCGAATACCAGGCAGTCCTTGGAATTCGTGTTCGTAGAGAGCGAAGAGACCGTGTGCGGCGACGGTAGCGGCTGGCTTGGCCCGCAACCGAGCGGACTGCTGAGAGAACTCGATGAGGGAGAGAAGCCGATCTCTTTCAACGCTCATGAGGCTTCCCATGTCATCGGCCTGGGCTTTCATGCCGTTGCACCCCTGCCTATTGCCTGCATCCCGCCTAACGGCTTGGCGTTCAGCGGCGGCGCGCCTTTTGCGCCGTCCGCTGCAACGCCTTCGTTAGGCCGAGGTCAGAGCGTGAACACCTGACCTGTAGCGAGCGAGTTGTTGTCATTTCGAACCCGTTTGCAGCAACGGGCTGCAGAGGTATCAACATGCTCAGCCTCCAGAGCCTTCTAGGGACGGGGCAGCCGGCGAGGTTCTCAGACCCACAGCTTGACTCCTGCCCCGATGAGAGAGTATGCAAATACAAGAGCCCAGAGGACGACGAACAGGATTACTGTGTGACGAGTTGGAGCCCGTGCTGGAGGGGGGCGATAGCCGGCCTCTGGGGTGTCGCGGCTGCGAATCACTTTTATGGATCCAAATGCTCGTGGCTCGATCTGCTTGAGAAGCTCGTGCCACCGGTCGATCCAGAAGTCACCAGCTCGCAGACTCTTCCACCAAAACAGGGCTAGAATAGCCCCGGTGAGGCTCATGACACTCACTGCGACGATCTTCGTCCAGGCAACGTCGCGCTCGAGTGGGGGCAAGCCTGCAACAACGAAAGCGAGTAAGGCTGTGCTCGCGAGGAGGAAGTAGTTCGCCCTCGTCCACCAGATGGTGTTTTCGTACGCTAGGTAGGCCATGAGGGTTTGGTACTGTTGCATCGCGATTGCTTCGGGGGCCTCGTCAACCATCGGTTGTCCTCCTAATGACTTGGGCGCTCAGCCGCCGCTGTGCGCTTTCGGCGTTGGGCTGCAAGCGTCGAGTTAGGAAATCCTCTGTTTTGCCGCAAGTGACCTGCTGTCACGACACACTCCGTACGTTTTTCACAGAACGACCACCGCTGGGAACAAACTCCAATGTATCTGAATCGCTGGGCGACGGATCTTGATGCGGCATCTTGTGACGCCATCAAGCTCAAGACGTTGAGTGATGAGTTCGTGGACGAAGGGTGTCCTCCGGAGCGAAGATAGATGCGCTATATAGAGCCAAGCTGGCACGGGGGGGCTATCCATGGGCGCCTCAAGTTCGGGGCGCACGAAATCGAAGACCTCGGTTACGCCCGGCTTCCATGCTATCGGTTTCGTCCGGTGGTCCGAACCAATCACCAGCAAAGGGACGTTCAATTCCAAGTTGATCGAGCCGCGATGGCAGCGGGCAATCTCAGGAAACTCCCCTGTGATCAGAGGTATTTGGTCGCGCAGGTACGAGGCCGCTTTTTGGAGCCCGTGTATTATTTGGCCTTCCAAGACGACCAAGTTCCTTACGCTGACCTGCTCCTCGGTAAATGGCTTTCCCCTCATGCCAGCCTGTGTATGTTGCGGCAGCCTAACGACTGGGGCGTTCAGCGGCGGCGCGCTTTTTGCGCCGCCCGCTGCAACGCTTCGTTAGGCCCGGCCGCCTGTTCCTGATGATGGCAGACCGAGCCAATCGACTACGGCTGACTCGACAAGAGCCAATTGCGCTGGCGAGAGCTTGCCGAGCGGTCGCAGCAACTTGACCGTCGGAACCGTAACCAGGCTCTGGGCGTTGAATGCACCAGGGCGCAGAAACTGGACAGGCACGGCAACTTCGAACCTGGAGCTTCGAAGACTGGTGGTGTGGGGAACGAGCGTAACCAGAGCCCGGTCCGCATCCTCGGCGGGGACGCTGAGAATGACAGCCGGACGTACTTTGGCCGCCAAACCGAGGTCTACGAGCCAGACTTCGCCCCGCCCTGGGTTCTTCATTCTTCGCTTTCATGCCGATCCAGTCCAAGAAACACCTCATCAGCGGCTGCCGTCAAAGCGGCATCGTCGGGGAGGTCATGGTCGCTAAATGCCTCCCGCCGAAGTAGTTGAAGGAGCACCTGCTCCCGCTCCGATACAGGTAGGGAATCGAACTGATCAAGCAGCGTTTTTGCGGCTTCGCTCATTGTTTACAGAGTGGCATTTGGGTTCGTCCGCTGTCAAGATGCTGCCGATCCGGCGGGCATAACTCTTGTTTAACCCGGTCTGCATAAAACGGACCCCGGCCGGCCTAAATCGGAACCGCCCCAGACAGCTCCGGCTCATAAACCACCACAATACAACAACTTCCGTCCCATTGTTCAACTGACCTCCGCCGTGTTAGGCCGCCCCGCCGGACGGCCTAAATCGGCTCTCTCGATCCCCATAGGCTTGCGCAGCCGGTCCAGCGGGCTATGAACCCCTCGTCCCCCACGGTTCAGCACGTGCGTGTAGATCATCGTGGTTTCCACGTTCTTGTGTCCCAAAAGTTCCTGCACCGTCCGGATGTCGTAGCCGTCTTCCAGCAGATGCGTCGCGAACGAATGCCGGAAACCGTGGGTAGTCAGATGCTTGGCGAGGCCCCCCCGACGTGCCGCTTCGTGCACCGCCTTCTGAATCACCGACTCGTGTAGGTGATGCCGATGCTGGATGCTCGTGCCACGGTCCAGGTAGTGCGAGCTGGCTGGAAAGACCCACTGCCAGCCCCACTCCCGGTCGGCGTTGGGGTACTTCCGAACCAGCGCGTCTGGCAACGGCACCCGGCCCAAGCCCCTTTTCAAATCCCCTTCGTGCTGCTCGCGCACATGCCGCAGGTGTTCATCGAGAGGCTCGTGTACCGCGTTCGGCAGCATCGTCAGCCGATCCTTCCGCCCTTTGCCGTCCCGCACCGTGATCTCCCCGCGCCCGAAATCCAGATCTTTCACGCGCAGTTGCAGCCCTTCCAAAAGTCTCAGCCCCGAACCGTAGAGGATCGTGCAGACCAGGCGTGGAACACCCCTCAAGTGGGCCAGGACTGCGCCGACCTCCTCGGGCGTCAGCACCACCGGCAGCCGCTTCGGCCTGCGAGCCCGCACCACTCCTTCGATGCGGTTCAGCGGTTGTTCCAGCACGTGCTCGTAAAGAAACAGCACTGCCGCCAGGGCTTGGTTCTGCGTCGAGGCGGCCACGTTCTGCTGGACGGCCAGATGCGTCAAGAAGCGGTTCACGTCGCCTTCCGCCAACTGGCGCGGATGGGCGTGAGCGTGGAACAGCAGGAAGCGGCGAATCCAGTGGAGGTAGGCCTCCTCGGTGCGGCGGCTGTAATGTAGCGTGCGCAGGACCTCCACCACGCGGTCGTAGAGTCTCGGGGACGCCTGGCCAGGAAAAAGCTCCAACGGAGACGGACGACATGCGGCGGAGTTGTTCATGGGCCAAACCTCCCGGTCATGCGCACCCCCGGCGGAAGGGAACAGCCCGATTAGATCACCGCTCAACCTGCGAGTCAAGCAAGTCGGGTGTTTTGTCGCCGCAAAGTGAGAATGTTCTTTACTAAGCGAAAGCGCGTGATCCAAGGACGGCACATGAAGATTTTGAACCTGCTCCTTGAAGTCGACAAGATGGATTGGTTCGAGTTACTCGACAAAACGATTCCCGCGTATACAGATGTAAAGAAGAGCGGCGTTGCAATCCAGCGGGACATACAGGCTCTCCTGATGCTGGAGGCTATCCAGATCAAGAAGGTGGGAGAGAAAAAATGGATTCTCTCGGTCAGGCTCGATTGGCCAGCCAGAATCACAGAGGCCGCGTTCTTTGAGAGGGTGAAGAACATGCCAACGGCAAAGACCACGAACTTCTTGAGATGAGATGGCTTGCCAAAGAGTTTGCGGCTCAAAAACGAACGCCCCGAGTCCGAGAATCGTCGGTCCGGAACCGGCAGTGAGCCTCTGTGCAGGGAATGGGGCCGGTAGGCCCGTCATCTTGAACCGGCCAGACGCGCCGTAGATCAGAGATAGACAGGCCCGCCTGCATTGCGATACCCAAGGCGCGGAATCCTTCGGCACGGCTACCGTGAGAGCGAACGGTTGGTTCTGGGTTTGCGTGACCAGCTCCACCTGGAAGTGACGCGCTCCATCACCATAGATCGCATATTGCCGTTGCGTTCTAGAATCGCCACTACCGGTGTTTTGTTGCTGCGCGGGTTCTGGCCCTTCTGTGGTCCCTTGTGGGTCGCATCCTTCCCAGCCGGCGGGATTGTCTTGGGTATGTTAGGTGCATGATTCCGGACGCCGCTACCACTCGACGCCGCGCTGGCGCAGATCCGACTCCAGTTGCGCCAGTCCCGTGAAGCGGACCGCGTCGATCCGTTCGCGCCGGGCCGCTTCGACGTAGACGGGAATGTCGTCGGTGAAGAAACACTCCTCTGGCCGGCAGCGGGCCTGTTCGAGCGCCGCGTGGTAAATGCGCGCCGCCGGCTTCAAGGCGCCGACCTGATAGGACAGCACGAAATGGTCGAAGTGGCCGAGCAGCGGATAGGCTTCGCGGATCATCTCGAAATGAATGACGTTGGTGTTGGACAACAGCAGCATGCGGTAGCGGGCGCCGAGCGCCGCCAGCAAGCTGTCCGGCACCAGCGTTTCCGGAAGGAAGATCGAGCTCCAGAGCAGGCGGAACTCGTCATAGTCCAGTTTCACCTCGAGCAGCCGGGTGAGCTGGTCGACGAAGTCTCGAGCCTCGATCTGGCCGGTCTCGAGGCGCCGGACGAGGTCGGTTGAGCCGATGCGGCGCGGGATCTCCTCGGCGCTATAGGGGCATCGGCCATCGAGCGCCTGGTAGGCGCGCCGGAACTCGAACGGTACGATCACCCCGCCCAAGTCGAAGATCAGGGTCTTGATCATGAAGCGGTTGCGGGCGGGCCGGCCGCGGCCCGAAGGCCGCTCATGTTCATTGTAGCGTGTGCGAGTGTTGGGGCCATGTGATAGCGTGGAGAATCCGAGGGGAAGTTATGAATGGATTCTTCGAGCTGCTCTCGCGACGTCGGCTTTTCCAGGCCGGCCTGTCCCTGCCGGCCACCCCGTCAGCCGCCGCCGCCGCCGCGTCAACGCCGGTGGCGCCGATCTATCAAAAACTGGGAGTGCGCACGTTCATCAATGCCGTCGGCACGATCACGACGCTGAGCGGTACGCTGATGCCGGCCGAAGTCGTGCGAGCGATGGAGGAAGCGTCGCGCAATTTCGTCCCGATTCACGAGCTCCAGCAGAAAGCCGGCGAGCGGCTGGCGGCGATGACCGGGGCCGAGGCGGCCTTCGTCACCTGCGGCGCTTCGGCGGCGCTGTGCCTGGCAACCTGCGCGGTGACCGCCGGCGACGACCGGGAGAAGATGAGCCGTCTGCCGGACCTGGCGGGCATGAAGAGCGAGATGGTGATCCAGCGCATCCATCGCAACATGTACGATCACGCCTTCCGCATGGTGGGTGTAAAGCTGATCGAGGTCGAGACGGCCGATGAGATGCGCCGGGCGATCGGCGAGCGCACGGCGGCCGTCGGCTTCGTTCGCAGCCACCACACGCTCGGGCACAAGGTCGAGCTGGACGAAACAGTGGCGATCGCGCACCAGGCCGGCGTAGCGGTGATCCTGGACGCGGCCGCCGAGCTGCCGCCGGTCGAGAACCTGACCCGGTTCGTCGGAATGGGAGTGGACCTGGTGGCGTTCAGCGGGGGGAAGAACCTGCGTGGGCCGCAGTCGAGCGGGCTGCTGCTCGGGCGCCGCGAGCTGGTGCGGAAGGCGTATGCCAACGCCGCGCCGCACAACTACTTCGCCCGAATCGCCAAAGTCGGCAAGGAGGAGATTGTCGGGCTGCTGACCGCCGTCGAGCTGTATCGGAACAAGGACCACGCCGCCGAGCGGCGCGAGTGGCACGCCATGCTCGACCGGATCGCGGCCCGCTTGCGCGATATTCCCTCCGTCTTCACCGAATACATCCCGAACAACGACCACAGCCACTCGCCGCGGCTGTCGGTGCAGTGGGACGAGACGAAGCTCGGGGTGACGCTCGCGCAGATGGTCGAGCGGCTGCGCCAGGGCAGCCCGTCGATCGAGGCGAGCGACATGCGGAATTTCAACCCGCCCTGGAAAGGCCTGGGCATTTTTCCCTACAATGTGCGGCCAGGCGAGGAGATGACCATCGCCGAGCGTGTCCGGCGGATCCTTTCAGCCGAGGCGTGAGGGGGAGGAAATGAACACATCACTGTTGCCATGGTTTCTGCTGGTGCTGCCGGCCTGGACGGCGCCGCCGGCCAGGATCGTGCTGGTGGCCGGCAATCCGAGTCACGGGCCGGGCGCCCACGAGTTCAACGCGGGCACGCTGCTGATCGAAAAGATGCTGCGGCAGAACCCGGGCGTCGAGCCGGTGGTGGTCAAGGGGGGTTGGCCGGCCGACGAATCGGTGTTTGACGCAGCGCGGTCGGTGGTGTTCTACATGGATGGCGGCGGGCGGCATCCGATGATTCAGCCGGGCCGGCTGGAGACGCTGGCAAAGTTAATGGCGCGCGGCGTGGGGCTGGTGGCGATCCACTACACCGTCGAAGTACCGAAGGACAACGGCGGGAAGGAATTCCTCGAGTGGCTCGGCGGTTACTACGAGCGGCCCTACTCGACCAACCCGATTAATGAAACCGATGTCGCTCTGGCGTCGCCCAAGCACGAGATTTCTCGAGGCTGGAAGAGCTTCCGCGGGCGCGACGAGTGGTATTATCGCATCCGCTTCGGCGAGAACGACCCGCGCGTCACGCCGATTCTGACGGCGCGGCTCCCGGCCGACAAGCCGAACACGGAGGCGCTCGCCTGGGCCACTCAGCGCGCCGGCGGCGGGCGGTCGTTCGGATTCACCGGCGGCCACTTTCACAACAACTGGGGCATCCCCGAGTTTCGGCGAATGGTGGTCAACGCGATTCTCTGGACGGCGAAGATCAAGGTGCCGAAACAAGGCGCGCGCTCGGACCTCACCGAAGAAGATCTGACCAGGAATCTCGATCCGAAACCGGAGCCGCGGAAGAAAAGCGACTGAGCGGCCGGCGGGCCGAGGCATTCCGCCCTCGGGCGGATCGGCGGCTCGTTGCTGAGACCAATCAACGGTGAAACCGTCGTTGACGTAGTACTCCCGTTCAGAATTACTGTGAGGTATTCTGAGGGCCGGTCGAGCTGCCGGCGCCAGATGTTCGCGTCGATCTTGGCCAGAAATGTGGGCAGGCAGCTATTGGCGGGGTGTCGTGGACACTTTTCGAACGCTGGCGGAGAGGGGGGGATTCGAACCCCCGGTAGAGGTTTAAGCCCCTACGACGGTTTAGCAAACCGCTGCTTTCGACCACTCAGCCACCTCTCCGGGTTCCTGGCGGGTCTAGGTTGAGCGTAGCATAGCGTCGGTCCTCACACGTCGATTGTGTACAGCGTCGCATCGCCCCGCCAGCCGCCGGGCAGTGCAAACAACCGCGTCATGTGGAGGGCGATGCCTTTGGTCTCGCGGTCTTCGCGGGCATAGAAATTCGACAGCGTCAGCAAGGGGTCGTCATCCGGTCCTTTATCATCCACCGCGCGCACCGAGTTGCGGATCAGCAGGCCTGTATCCTGGTCCACTTCGCCGATGACGAACGGGTAGCGCGGCCGGTTGCCACGCGGGTTCACGGGCGTGACGTTGCCAAGCCAGTAGAGCTTGCCTTTGGAGTGGTGGAGCAGTTGCGAACAGGCGCTGGGGGAGAAGAAAGCCTCGCCGTTCGAGTAGGTCCAGGGCGCCGGCGTCGACCATCGGCGGCCGCCGTCGTTCGAATACGAGACCCAGCGATAGCCCGGCAGCGCCGGTTTGGCATCGTTCGATCCGCGCATCACCATCAGCAGGCGATTGCGGGTGAGCCGGGCGAGGGTCGGCTCGACCACGCCGCGAGTGGTACGCTCGGGATCGCCGCGGACGGCCTCGCTCGCCTCCCACTCGATCCGCATGCCCTTCCACCGGCCGACGAGCACGACCGAATCATGATACGTGTACCCTCCGCCGGGATTGTAGAGCTTGCCTTCCGCGTCCAGGGGCGACACCTGGACGGGGAGCAGAATCGTGCCATCGCCAAGCGTCAGCGGCTGGCTGGTGTGATCGCCGAGCATGGCGGCGTTCTTCCCGCGCCAGACTCCCGGCAGCGGGTGATCGGCATCATACTCGCGGTCCTTGTGGATGACAGGCTCGATGCCGTGATGCGAGCGGCCGCCATCGGTCGAGACGGTATACAAGATGCTCCAGCGGCGGAGTCCCTCGAGCGGATCGTCGGATGGCAATATGCCTTCGAGCCAGAACTCGAGCAATCGGTCGGTCGACGGATCGACCCAACCGCCGCGCAGGTGGCGTCGCAGCATGCCGTCGGGCCGGCGCTCGCCGGTCGCGCGTTCGACCGGCGCCGACCAGGTGCGGCCGTAATCGGCCGAGCGGCGATAATAAGCGACGTCGATCGTGTCCGACCGCGACCAGCGCTCCTCGATCGACATCATCTCGCCGCCGGCGCGGCGCGTGTACCACGCCGACGCCATCACGGCCGTGCCCTGGCCCGGCGAGCGCAGAAACACTTCGCGTCGAACGGCGCCGGAGGCGAATGCCGGCGCCAGGCCGGCGCACAGGAGCTTGCGGCGAGTGATCATGGCTTCATGTACTTTCCGACGAGCAGCGCCAGCTTTGTACGCGCCGCCTCGGGAACCACCTTCGGGTCGGTAATCAACGCGTGCGCCAGCGCCGAGCCGCACTTGCAGGTCCGCTCGGCGGGCATCGAGGCGACCGCCGCCGCCACCACATGGCCGGCGTTTTCGGCATTCCTCGTGAGATGGGCGATAATGTCGGCGACGGTGACCGCGTCGTGCTCCGGGTGCCAGCAATCGTAGTCGGTCACCATGGCGACGGTCACGTAGCAGATCTCGGCCTCCCGCGCGAGCTTCGCCTCCTGAAGATTGGTCATGCCGATCACGTCCATACCCCAGCTCCGGTACAGGTTCGACTCGGCCTGGGTCGAGAACGCCGGCCCTTCCATGCACAGATAGATGCCGCCCTGTTTCACGTTGACATTCGAGGCGCGGCAGGCGGCCGCGGCGACGGCGGCCAGTTGCGGGCAAATCGGGTGGGCGAAGCTGATGTGCGCGACCAGGCCTTCGCCGAAGAATGTCGAGACACGCCCGCGCGTGCGGTCGACGAACTGCTCGGGAATCACGAAATCGAGCGGCCGGTGTTCTTCTTTGAGCGAGCCGACGGCGCTGAGCGAGAGAATCCGCTCGACGCCGAGCGACTTGAAACCGTAGATGTTGGCGCGGAAGTTCAGCTCCGAGGGCGAGAGGCGGTGGCCGCGCCCGTGCCGCGCCAGAAACGCCACCTCTCTTCCCGCCAGCCGGCCGGTAACATAGGCATCCGATGGCGAGCCCCACGGCGTTTCGACGGCGATCTCCTCCTGCGCCTCGAAGCCCGGCATCGAGTATAACCCGCTGCCGCCAATCACTCCGATCTGAGCCTTCACCCGGCCTCCTCGTCTTGAATCAGCTCCAGGAGCACCCCGCCGGTCGAGCCGGGATGCAGAAAAACGTACCTGTGCCCGCCGGCGCCCGGGCGCGGCTCGTTGAGCAGCCGCGCGCCGGCGCCCCGAAGCCGCTCGACGATTCCGGCGAGGTCGGGCACTCGCAGCGCGACGTGATGCAATCCCCCGCCTTTGTTCGCCACAAAGCGCGCGATGACCGAATCCGGCCCGGCGGCCTCGATCAGCTCGAGGCGCGACTCACCGGCCTCGATCATGGCCACGTCGACATCCTCGGCCGCGACCCGCTCGCGCGCCCCCGCCGTCATACCGAGCTGATCGCGCCAAAACCGCAGCGCCTGGTCGATCGAGGGCACGGCGATGCCCAAATGATCGATTCTAAATCCGCCCGAGCCATTCTTGGACATAGGAATAAGGATCCCTTCGCCGCCCGGCGACCTCGGCCGCCGCCCGCTCGATGTCGGCCCCGGGGATGCGATCGAGCAGCCGCTCGCGCAGCATCTCCCGCAACCGCGCGGCCCATATCGCGCGAGCGCGCTCTTGCTTCCGGGAAGCGGCTTCGGCCGACCGGATCGCCGCGAGCGCCTCGACGATGCCGGCGCCTTCGGAGGCGACGGTCTTGACGATCGGCGGCGTCCACCCATCGGGCCGCTGCGCCAGACTCATCATGGCCATCACTTCCCGCTCGAGCTGGCCGGCGCCGGGGCGGTCCGCCTTGTTGATGACAAAGACATCGGCGATTTCCATGATTCCGGCTTTGAGCGCCTGCACGTCGTCACCCATCCCAGGCACCAACACGACGACGGTGACATCGGCCAGCCGCGCGATCTCGACCTCGTCCTGGCCGACGCCCACGGTTTCGATCAGGATCACGTCGCGGCCGGCGGCGTCGAGAACGAGCGCAATATCCATGGTCGCGCGGGCGATCCCGCCCAGCCAGCCGCGAGTCGCCATCGAGCGGATGAACACGCCGGGATCGCCGTGATGCGACTGCATGCGGATGCGGTCCCCGAGGAGCGCGCCGCCCGAGTAGGGACTTGTCGGGTCGACGGCGATGATGCCGACCGTGCGGTCTTCGGCGCGCAGCGCGCGCGCCAGCTGATCGACCAGCGTGCTCTTGCCGGCGCCAGGCGAGCCGGTGATGCCGACGACGGCGGCGCGGCCAGTATGGGGAAACAGCCCGGCCAGCAGCGGCTCGGCTTCGGGGGCGCGATTCTCGACGGCGGTGGCCGCGCGGGCGACGGCGCGAAGGTCGCCCGCCCGGATGAGATCGGGGGCGTAGTCCGGCATCAGTCCTTCAGCAACTGGCGCGCGATCACCAGCCGCTGGATCTCGCTGGTCCCCTCGCCGATGGTGCACAGCTTAACGTCGCGGTAGAACTTCTCGACCGGGTAGTCTTTGATGAAGCCGTAACCGCCGTGGATCTGGACGGCTTCTTCGGCCACGCGCACGGCGATCTCGGAAGCGAACAGCTTGGCCATCGCCGACTCCTTGTTCACCGGGAGGTTGCGATCCTTCCTCCAGGCGGCGCGATAGGTGAGCAGGCGCGCCGCGTCGATCGAGGTGGCCATGTCGGCGAGCTTGTGCTGGATCGCCTGAAATTCCGAGATCGGCCGGCCGAACTGTTTCCGCTCCTTCGAGTAACCGAGCGCGGCGTCGTAGGCGCCTTGCGCGATTCCCACCGCCAGCGCGGCGATCGAGATCCGGCCGCCGTCGAGCACGCGCAGGCTGTCGACGAAGCCCTCGCCGGGAGCGCCCAACAGTTGGCTGGGCGGCAAGCGGCACTCGGTGAACAGCACCTCGCCGGTCGAGCTGGCGCGCATGCCCATCTTGTTTTCCTTCTTCCCGGGGCGGAAGCCCGGCGTGCCTTTCTCGATGATAAACGCCGAGATGCCGTGTTGCGCCCGGGCGCGGTCGGTCACGCACATGGCGACACACAGGTCGGCCTGGTGCGAGTTGGTCGTGAAGGTCTTGCCGCCGTTGAGCACCCAGCACGGATCCTGCCAGACGGCCGTGCTGCGCGTCCCGGCGGCGTCGGAGCCGGCCTCCGGTTCCGTCAGCGACCAGCAGCCGATCCACTCGCCCGACGCCAGCCTGGGAATGTAGCGGCGCTTCTGTTCCTCGCTACCGGCAATGAAGATGTGGTTGGCGCACAGCGAGGTGTGCGCGGCGACGATCAAGCCGACCGAGCCGTCCACGCGCGACAGCTCCTCGATGAGAATCGCGTACTCGATGTAGCCCAGCCCGGCGCCGCCCAGCTCCTCGGGAAAGACCGAGCCCAGGTAGCCGAGCCGGCCGAGCTTCGCGACAACGTCGGCGGGAAACGTCTGCGTCTCATCCCACTCGAGAACGTGCGGCGCGATTTCCGATTCGGCAAATTCGCGCACGGCCCGGCGGAGCTGGATCTGCTCCTCGGAATAGTCGAATCGCATGTGCTTCGCGGCCCGAAGCCTCCATCTTATCAGGCGGGCGGCGCGCTCCCGCCGGCGGTGGAACGCGCCAACGTTGTGGCATCATGGATTCTGAATGTTCCGAGCGCTCTTGCCGTGCGCGGCGCTGCTTTGCCTGCTGACGACTCGCGCCGGAGCCCAGATCAGCCAGTGCGCCGGCACGCTCTGCGTGACCAGCACCACGTCGCTGGCCGTCGGCCATACCATCGGCGATCCGAACCCGCCCCCGATCCCGCTCAGCGTGACCAGCACGGCGGCCCCATTGACATTCAACGTCGCCGTTGCGAGCATCACCCCGATGGGCGTGAATTGGATCGCGATCAACCCCAGAATGGGCACCACGCCGCGGCTTATCAATCTCACGATCGATCCCCAGCTCCTCTCGCCGCGAGGCGCGACAACCTACAGCGCCGTGATCCGGTTCACCTCGCCCGTCAACCCGGCCAACGACGTCTTCGTAACGCTGATGGTCTCCGGCACAGCGTCTGTCACCGCCGTTCCGAATACGCTCGGCTTCATCCACACGCTCGGCGCGCCCCCGCCGGCGCCCAAGACCGTTTCGGTCGAGTCGGTGGCAACTCCCGCCTGGCCGCTTCGCTTCACGACCGCTGTCCGCACAACCACCGGCGGCCGGTGGCTGTCGATCTCGCCGGCGGCCGGCATGACGACGCAGGCGGTCTCGGTCTCCGTCAGCCCGGCGATGCTGGTCGAAGGATCCTACGGCGGCGTGATTGAGCTCGCCGACACCGCCGGCGCGTACGTTCCTCCGAACCTCATTCCGGTCTCGCTCATGGTGGTGCCCGGACTCAACGCGGACCCCGGCACGCTCTTTTTCACCTATCCCGAAGGCGGCCCCGGCCCGCCGGCGCAGAGTATCAACCTCGGCAGCACCGGCTCCGCGCTGAACTTCACCGCGTCGGCTTCGAGCAGCGGAAACTGGTTGAGCCTCCCGACAGCGTCCGGGAGCACTTCCACCACCCTCACCCTGTCGATCAACGCGGCGGCGGCGAGCCTGAGCCGTGGAACGCACCTCGGCCAGGTCGGCATTACCGCGGCCAAGGCCGGCAACAGTCCGCTGGCGATACCGGTGACGCTGAGCGTGACGGCTCCAGCGCTGGCGGCCGCGCCGGCCGCGCTCGATTTCTCATACGCACTGGGCGGCCCCGTCCCTGTACCCGCCACTCTGGCGATCTCGTCCGGCTCGAAATCGATCCCGTTCGCCGTCGCGGTCGCTGGCGCCCCGTGGCTGTCGGTGAATCCATCGACCGGCACAACCGCCGGATCGCTCCAGGTCTCCGTGAATCCGGCGGGCCTGGCGGCGGGACACTACATCACCACCGTCCGGATATCGTCGGCCGAGGCGGCGAATGCGCTGACGATTCCGGTGACGCTGGTGGTCGCCGCCAGCGTGAACGCGCCGGTCGAGGCGAACGCGTCGTCGCTCACCTTCAGCGGACAACCCGGAGGACCGGCGGCGGCCTCGCAGAGGCTGATGCTGACGGCGACCGGGCCCAACGTTCCCTTCACCCTCGCGGTCGCGAGCTCCGGCGGGTGGCTTTCGGTCGCGCCACCGGGCGGCACGACCCCGGTGACCGTCATGGTGAACGCGCGGCCGGGCAGTCTCGGCGCTGGAGGCTATGTCGGCACGATCACGATTCTGGTCGCCGGATCGCCGCCGATAGCGATCCCGGCGTTCCTGAAGGTAGGCACCATTCCGGAAGTCGATCCCGGCGGCGCCGTCAACGCCGCCAGCTCGGCGGCCGCCTTCGCGCGCGGAGCGCTCGGCACGCTGTATGGCCGGAACCTCGCGACGACGACGGCCCTCAACGAGATCCTGCCGGTCCCGGCAACGCTCGCCGGCGTCTCGATCCTCGTCAATGACATCGCCGCGCGGCCGTTCTTCGTCAGCCCGGGCCAGATCAATTTTCAGCTTCCCGTCGAGGGTCCGCCCGGGCGCGTCGAGTTGATTGTGATTGTGAACGGCGTCCGCAGCCTGCCGGTCCCGATCATCCTTATGCCGGCCGCGCCGGGCATCTTCCTGCTGCCCAATACAACGCACGCGGTGGCGCATAACCAGGATTATTCGCTCAACGAAGCCGGGAATCCCGTGCCGCCAGGCGGCGTTCTCATCGCGTATTTCACCGGCCAGGGCGACGTCGAGCCTGAGGTTCCAACCGGCGAGGCCGCGCCGGCGGATCCGTTGGCCCGGCCGAAGCTGCCGGTGAGCGCCACCATCGCGGGCCGGCCCGTGCGCGTCGCCTATGCCGGCCTGGTCGCGGGCCTGGTCGGACTGCTGCAAGTGAATCTGGAGATCGAGGGCGTACCGCCGGGCGAACAACCGTTGGTGGTGACCATCGGCGGCGCGGTCAGCAATTCGGCGACCGTTTCGATCGGAAGGTAACGCTATGCGCATAGTGATGTTGGCCGCCCTGGTGATGATCGCCACGGGCCTCTCGAACGCGCAGACCACGCAGGGCTTGATCTCCGGGCGCGTGGTCGACTCCCGCACCGGCGCGCCGGTGGCTGACGGCGACATCTCGTGCGCCGCCGCCAATGGCGGCATTCGCGTGTCCGCCCGCGCCGACCGCGCCGGCTACTGGGTGCTGCCATTGCTGTCGCCCGGATTCTACCGCCTGCGGGTGGCCGCCTCCGGCTACCAGGCGCAGGAGCTCGACCAGGTCGAGCTGGCGGTCGCCGGGCGGCTCGATTACAACTTCCGGCTGCGCGCGCTCAGCGACGTTTGGGAGGCCGGCCAGTACCGCAGCGCATTCTTCCCCAACAGCGACGCCATCGTGACCTTCTACGGCCCGGACGTCGACACCAGCCGCGCCGGCTCGTTTCAGGCGACCAGCGGGGCGCGCTCGCAACTGGAAACGTCGCTGTCGCAGGTGATCGACGCGCAGTTGATCCGCGACCTGCCGTTCAACGGCCGCGACGTGTACACGATGCTGGTGACGCAGCCCGGCGTGACCGCCGACAACGCGACCGCCCGCGGGCTGGGCCTCGCCGTCAACGGGCAGCGCCCGTCGGCCTCGAACTTTTTGCTGGACGGCCTCGAGAACAACAATTACCTGGTCACCGGGCCGCTGAACACGATCGCGCCCGAGGCCATCCAGGAATACCGTATTTCGACGAACAACTTCTCGGCCGAGTACGGGCGCACGTCCGGCTTTCTGGCCAACGCGGTGTCGCGGTCAGGCGGCGGCAACTGGCATGGCCTCGGTTACTACTACTCGAAGAACGATGTTCTCAACGCTAACGGGTTCCAGCAGAACCTCGAGGGTTTTGCGCGGCCGCCGCTCAAGGAATCCCAGCCCGGCTTCTCCCTCGGCGGCCCGCTTCGCAAGGACAGGCTGTTCGCCTCGACGGCCTTCGAGTACTACCGCTTCCGCAGCCGCGGCGACCCGGAGCCGATCGCGCTGCCGAGCGCCGACTTCGTGAGAGATTTCACCGCGCCCGGCACCCTGGCGCGACGATTGCTCGAGCAATACCCGGCCCCGCCGGTTCGCGATGGAAACCTGCCGATTGTCCAAACCACGGTCTCGGTGCCGTCCTCGGTGAACCGGATTCTGGCGCTGCCGCGGCTCGATTATCTGCGCCGGGGAGGCGCCGAGCGGATCCTGGGACGTGTCGCCGTGTCGCGCTTCGAGCGCCCGGATTTTATCTGGACGCCGTACAAGGACTTCATCAGCCCGCTCCACCAGAACACGATCAGCGTCGGCGGAAGCTGGGTGGTCGCGCTCCGCCCCAGTCTCACCAACGAGGCTCGAGCCGGCTGGAGCTCGGAGGATCTTCGTTTCGATCGCCCGCATCCGGAGATTCCCACGCTGTTCTCCGACGCGGTCCTTCCCGGCAGCCTCGCCTTTTACGGTTATCGGAATCACGGCCGCAGCCTCGAAGTGGTCGACAACGTGCTGCTCACCCGCGGCCGGCATGTCCTGAAGTTCGGCGGCGGCTTCCTGCGCCGCAACGTCGATGGATTCCTCACCGCCGGACGCGACGGGTTTTATGCTTTCATCCTGGCGGCCATCGATTTCGCGATCGGCCAGCCGGCCACGTTCCTGACCACGGTAACGCGCGAAGGTCTCGCCTCCGGCCGGCGCGTGTTGCCGAACTTCGATCGCGAGTATCGCTATAACCAGTTCTTCGCGTTCCTCCAGGACAGCTTCAAACTCTCGCCGCGCCTGGTGGTGAACCTCGGCTTTCGCTACGAAAACCTGGGCGCTCCCCACAACACCGGAGCCGTCAAAGACGCGGCCGTGCGGCTCGGCTCCGGGTCGACCATCGGCGAAGGGCTCCAGCGCGCCGCCTTCGTGTTCCCGGCCGCCGGGAGCCAGCCGCTGTACGACGCCGATAACAACGACGCCGCCGTCCGCGCCGGTTTTTCCTGGAGCGCCCGAAGCGACTCGCGGCTGGTGATTCGCGGCAGCTACGGAGTCTTTTACGACCGCCCGTTCGAGAATCTCTGGCAGAACGCGCGCGCCAATAACATCCTGCTCGTCGGCAACTCGATCAACAAGGATTTCGATTACCTGGCGCCGGTCTCGCGCGTAATCGCCAGCTTCCCGGAATTCGACACACTCCCCGACTTTCCCACGCCCGTCCTGTTCCAGCCGGGTCTGCGCACCGCCTACGCGCACAGCTATTTCGCCGGAGCGCAATGGCAGTGGACCGATGAGGTCACCGCCGAGATCGCCAGCCTCGGCTCGTTCGGGCACAAGCTCGTCACCACCGACGTCATCAACAGGCCGTTGAGTATTCCGGCGGCGCCCGCCGACGGATCCAATGATACTCGTTACTACAATCCCAACCTGAGGGTGGTCTCCTATCGCGCGAACCAGGGATTCTCCAGCTACCACGGGCTCGCACTGTCGGCGCGATACCGCGCCTCCGGCCGTTTTGCCCAGGTTTCCTATACCTACAGCCGCTCGACCGACAACCAGAGTGAACCGCTGGCCGGCGATTTCTTCGACCTCAGCTTCACCCGTATCGCGTTTGGCGGCCGGGCCGGAGTCGCCGCCTTCTCGCGGCAGTTCGACAGCGCGGGCGACCGCGGCAGCTCCGACTTTGACCAGCGCCACAATCTCGTCGTGTTCTCGATCTGGGACGTGCCCGCTATCGGGCAGCGGAGCAAGCTCGGGTGGCTCGGCCGCGGCTGGAAATTCTCGCAGCTCGCGGCCTTTCGATCGGGTTTCCCGTACACCGTGAGGGCGCCGGCCGGATTCAGCTTCGACGGGGAGACCATCTACAACAACCGGGCGAACCTGCTCGATCCGGCGCGCGTCTCGATCGCGGCCACGCCCGCCCGCGGCGGCCGCCGTCTGCTCAATGCGGCGGCCTTCGAGGCGCCCCCGCGCGGGCGACTCGGCAACTCGAGGCGCAATGCCTTCAACGGACCGGGCTTCCATAATCTTGACGTCTCGCTGAGCCGCACGTTCGCGCTGCCGGGCCCCGGCGAGGCAGCCCGCTTCGTGATTCGCGCCGACGCATTCAACCTGCTCAACCACACCAACCTCGGAAACCCGTACACCCTCGTCACCGACGTTGACAACTTCGGCGTCGCTTTGTTTGGACGCGCCGGGCGCGACACCGGTTTTCCCGCCGTCAGCCCGCTGAACGAGACCGCGCGCCAGCTTCAGATTCTGCTGCGTATCGAATTTTGAGCGCCGGCGGGCGCCCGCATTTCGCCCGCGGGCGGGATGCGATAAACTAGGACGTTGAAGCTACCGCTGACGCTGTTTTTGTTCACGTTCCCCTGGGCCGCACCCGCGCAGACCTACGAATTTTCCGTGTTCGGATCGAGGATCGGCGCCAACGGCAAGCCGCTCGGCTCGCTCTCCGGCAACAGGCCCAGGGACGACGATTCCCGCCTGCGCGCCGGATACGGCTACGGCGCGCGAGTCACCTGGAACACTCCGGGGTATTACGGCCACGAGCTGACGTATATTCACAGCCGGCCGACCTTCGAGACCAAGCTCGTCTCCGAGGACGGCAGGACGGTCACGCCGGCGGAGGCCAAGATCCAAATGCAGCAGGCCGCTTATAACTTCATGATGTACATGATGCCTCTGGGCGAGCGGTTCCGGCCCTTCATCACCGTGGGCCTCGAAGCGCATCAGTACGGAGCGCCGCGGATCGAGGGATTCCCCGGCGGGAACTCGCGCCATTACGGCGGCAACTTCGGAGGCGGGCTGAAAATCAAATTGTCGCGCAACGCGCTGATCCGTTTTGACGTGCGCGACTACATCGCCGGCAAGCCCTACGATCTGAACTTCGTGGACCCGGGCCGTTCCGAGGGATTCATCCGGCATCTGGAGACGTCGTTCGGCTTCGCGATCGCTTTCTGAGCGTGAAGGACGCCGCGGTCATTGGCTCAGTATAATCGTACGCGCCATGCCTCATGCGACCCGCGCGGTCACGATCGGCGGCTTCGGTTTCCTGCTTACGTTGGCCGCCTGGCAGGACCTCAGTCCACCACGCTTCTCGGCGCACCTTGAGGTTTCGATCGAGCCGCGCATGCCGGCACGCGTCTACCTGTTCAAGAACAATGCGCCGTTCCGCCTCTGGCCCGTCCAGGCCGTGCTGCCGATCCGCAGCGACACCTTCTATCGGGACCGACTCTGGAAGCAGAACAGCGATCCGGATGTGCTCGAGGTCATCGCTTCCGACGAGTATCATTACATCCTTCTCAAAGGCCGCGCGACGTTCCACCTGCCGCCGGGGAAATATCGGATGGAAGCCTACCGCGGGATGTTCTACACGCCGGCCAGAGTCGAGTTCGAGCTGCGGCCCGACGAAACGCGGCGCCTGCCGCTCGAGCTGAAGCCGTGGCCGAGCGTGCGCCCGGAGGAGTGGATCAGCGGCGACGCCCACATCCACCTGCCACGCTCTCGCGACGAGGACTCCGTGTACCTGGGCTGGCTCGAGGCGGAGGACCTCTCGGTCGGCAATTTTCTCCAGTTGCAGCGGCAGACCGATGCCGCCGCGCAATACGCATTCGGGCGCGCGGGGGAAGCGCGACGCGCGGGTTATTCGATCCGGCCTGGCCAGGAGACGCGCAACCAGACCTTCGGCCACATGATCATGACCGGAGTCAACGAGCTGATCCGGCCGCTCAGCACCGGCTCGGAGCTGGCCAATGCGCCGGACGATTATCCGTTCCACTCGCTGCTGCTCGATCGCGGGCGTGGGGCCGGAGGCACGGTCGGGTACGCGCACTTCCGGCCAGGCTACCGGAACCTCACGTTGCTGATGGACCTGGCGCTCGGCAAGCTGGATTTCCTCGAGCTGTTCCAGTTCGGCGTGCTGAACGACGCCGAGTGGTACGAGCTCCTGAACGCCGGGCTGCGCGTGACCGGGATCGCCGGCAGTGATTTTCCCGTGCCGCTCGCGAGCCGCCGGCCCTGGCCGCGCTGGCTCCCGCTGCTCGGTCCCGAGCGCGCGATGGTGAGAGCAAAACCGGGAGACGATCCCTACCAGGCGTGGGCGAAAGGCGTCCGTGGGGGCCATGTCCTGTTGACCAACGGGCCGATCGTCGAGATGACGGTCGACGAAAAGGCGGGCACGGCGTTGGCGAACGCCTCGTTCTTCCGGCCGCTCGAGATTCTCGAGATCGTCCGGAACGGCCATGTGATCGCTCAGGTTCCCGGCGACGGAGCACTCACCTCGCTCGGGGTGATCGCGAAACTGCCGCCGGATGAAAGCTGTTGGGTGGCGGCCCGTGTTCGGGCGCGCAAGCTCGAAGGAGAACCCGACATTCGCGGCCACACCAGCCCGCTTTGGGTTCTCCGTGCCAACCGGTCGGCCGTCGTCGGGGCCGCGCGCCAGGCGGTGGCGGCGCGGTGGGAAGCCGAACTGGCGCGCTATCGCGCGCTCGGGCTGGTCTTCGCCACCGAGGCCCAACGGCGGGAGTTTTTCGATCTCGCCGGGCAGGCGTCGGCCAAACTGAGGCAAGGCACACCGTAACCCGCACGTCGGGTGGTCTTCAGTGGCTCGACGTGCTGGTTAACCCGCCCCGGCGGCGCCTCCGGCTAATCCGGCCGCCGGGCGCTTTCGCTGGGCCCCGGACGCTCGCGCCGCCTGGCTCCATTTGAGCCATGCGAGCCCGATGATTCGAGTCACTTCGGACGGATCGAAGGGCTTGGCGAGGACATCGTAGCCGCCGGTGTTCAGCACCTCCGCCCACAAGGTTTCATCGGCGTCGGCGGCGGTGACAATCATCTGTGGCGGGGATTCCAGCCCGGCCACGCGCTCCAGCAGATCTCTCCACGTGCCGTCGGGCAAGGAGCGCTCGCAGACCACCACGGGCGGAGAAAGCCCGCGAAGGAACTCGAACGCCTCTCCGCAGGCCGGCACGGAATGATAGAGCCACCGGGTTTGATCGAGAATGGCGCGCAACCTGGCGTGATCTTCTTCCCAGGGGCTGACAGCCAAGACAACGGCGGTCTGGCTCGAGCGGAAAACATCGGGCAGGTCCGGGCAGGAACGCCGCATGCCTGCTGCCTCCTTTCCGCAACAGACGGCTTGTAGGAATCATGCGCCCGCCTGGGGCGCGTGTCAAGCAAAAAATCCGTTATTCCGGGCGCCATGAGGCTCTGATCCCGGCGTGGCACAATGAAGCGTTGCACGAATTCGGTCCGGTCGCGTACCTGCTCGCCGAAACCGGCGACGCGGCCCGGCTGCCTCTGGCGCTGCTGATCGTGTTCGGCGCCGCCAAGCTCTTCGCCGAGATCCTCGAGAAACTGGGCCAGCCCGGCATCGTGGGTGAGATCCTGGCGGGGGTGCTGGTCGGTCCCAGCCTGCTGGGGTGGGTGCAGCCCAACGAGACGCTGGCGGCCCTGTCTGATTTAGGCGTGATGTTCCTGCTGTTTCGTGTGGGGCTCGAGGTCAAGGCCTCGGAGCTGACACGGCTGGGGGGAACGGCGACCCTGGTGGCGGTGCTCGGAGTAGCGGCGCCGTTCTGCATGGGCTGGGGCATTCTGCGACTCTGGGGTGAGCCGCAGGTTCCCGCCGTTTTCGTCGGCGCGGCGATGGTGGCGACCAGCGTCGGCATTACCGCTCATGCCTTGGCGGCCAAGGGCCTTCTCGATCACGTGGCGAGCAAGACCATTCTCGCCGCGGCCGTTATCGACGATGTGCTGGGCCTGCTGGTGCTGGCCGCCGTGAGCGGTCTCGCGCGGGGCCGGGTGAACCTCGCGGAACTGGCGCTGACGGCGGTGCTCGCCGCCGGCTTTACGGTAGCGGTCGCGCTGTGGGGCACGCGAACGGTCGTGAAGCTGGTTCCGCGCGTCGAGAAGAGGTTGCGCGCCGGAGAAGTGCAATTCAACCTGGCGATGATCCTGCTGTTCGCGCTGGCTCTGCTGGCAACCAAGACGGGCGTGGCGGCCATTGTCGGCGCGTTCCTGGCCGGGATGGCGCTTGCGGAAACGGTCACCGGCCGCGTGCGCGACCTGGCGCACGGGGTTGCCGAGCTGCTGGTTCCATTCTTTCTGGTCGGTATCGGCCTGCACCTGGACCTCGCGACGTTCGCCGGCGCCTCGAATCTCGTCCTGGCGCTGGTGATCTTCGCGGCCGCGGTCGTCTCCAAGCTCGCCGGATGCGGCCTGGGCGCGTGGTCGTTGGGCGCCAAAAACATGTGGCGGGTGGGTCTGGGAATGGTGCCCCGCGGCGAGGTCGGCATGGTGGTGGCGCAGATCGGATTGGGGATGGGTGTCATTCCACAACACATTTACGCGGTGGTGGTTTTCATGGCGGTGATGACGACCGTCGCCGCGCCGCCGTTCCTCAAACTGACTTTCCGGGACGTGAAACCGCGCGAGCCGGAGGAGCGTTTCACGTTAGGATAGGAGCCAATGACAACAACGATCCCCCCGGCTGGTCGCGCTGTCGCCGCTCGATTGGCTTTTGCCGCCGCCCTGGCCGGCGTTGGTCGAGGCGATGCATTCTGCCATCCGGTTGACGGCCTCGCGATCGGGACGGTGTCGTCCCGGCCCGATCTCGTATCCGGCGGCGACACGCTGGTGGAGGTGAAAGCGCCCGCGACCACCACACTGCGCCAGGTCACCCTGCGGCTGAACGGCAAGGATGTTTCCAACAACCTCAGGGAGGGCGCGGATGCGGGCCGCTTTCGTGGGTTGATCACCGGCTTTGCCCTGGGAGACAACACGCTTCAGGCGACTCTGAAAACGTGGCCCCGCATCCCGGCCATCTTGAAGCTCCGAAACTATCCGATCACCGGGCCGATCCTCTCCGGCCCGCATCTAGCCCCATACGAGTGCCGCACCGTCGAGGCCGGGATGGGACAGCCGCTCGACGCGGACTGCTCGGCCACCCCAAGGATCGACTACTTCTACCGGGCCTCGGACAATACGTTCAAGTCGTTGCCGAATCCCACCGAACCGCGCCCGCCGGACCTGGTGAATACATTGACCAGCGACGGCAGGAGTGTCCCGTTCATCGTGCGGGTCGACTCCGGAACCATCAACCGCACCATCTATCGCATCGCGATCCTCGACGATCCGAAAACGGGCATGACCCCCTCGGCGTGGACGCCGGGACCCGGCTGGAACCGTAAGCTGGCGGTGAGCTTTGGCGGCGGCGCCGGCACGCAGTACAACCAGGGCGTCAACCAGGCGACCAGCGCGTTGAATTGGATGTATCTCTCGCGGGGCTTCGCTCACATGATCTCGACCGAGCTGGTCAATCAATTGCACGGCAACGCGGTATTGCAGGGCGAGACGCTCATGATGCTCAAGGAGTATTTCATCGAGCGCTATGGCGTGCCAACGTGGACGGTGGGCTCCGGCGGTTCGGGCGGATCGATCCAGCAGATGTTGATCGCGCAAATCTATCCGGGCTTGCTTGACGGCCTGCAACCGTCGGCGTCGTTCCCGGATTCGACGTTGCACACGGCCGACTGCGGGCTGTTGCAAAGCTTCTGGCGGAAAGCGGATCCATCGGTCTGGACCGATGAGCGGAAGGCCGCGGTCGAGGGCTTCACCAGGGGCACCTGCGCCGCCTGGGAGCGGTCGTTCGTATCCGTGCTCCAGGCAGCGAACGCCTCCGGCTGTGCGCTTCGAGACACCAGCATCATCTATCACCCCATTCACAATCCCAAAGGCGTCCGTTGCACCATGCAGGAGATGCGCGTCAATATCTACGGCCGCGATCCCGGCACCGGTTTTGCGCGAAAGCCGCAGGACAATGTGGGGCTTCAGTACGGCCTCGCCGCGTTCAACAGCGGCGCGATCGGCGTGGACCAGTTTCTCGATCTGAACCAACAGATCGGCGGCAACGACATCGACGGCGGCTACGTCGGGCGGCGCTCGGCCGGCGATCCGATCGCCATTCCCGCGGCCTACGCCAGCGGCCTGATGAATTCCGGCGGCGGCGGGCTTGCCAACGTGCCGATCCTGCATTTCCGCTACTACACCGACGCGCGCGGCGACATCCATGACCGGCATCGGGACCTGACGATCCGCGCCCGTTTGCAAAAGGCCAACGGGCGTTCGGACAATCAGGTGATCTGGGTGGGCGGCGCGAGATCTCAGGCGACGGGAGTGGACCTCGCATCGCTCTCGCTGGACACGATGAGTCGGTGGCTCGACAACATCGCCGCCGATCCGGCGCCGCCCTCCGCCGCCAAGGTGGCGCGTCACAAACCGGCGGCCGCGGTCGACGCGTGTTGGGACGCGGCCGGCAACAAGATCGTCGAGCCGGCAACCTTCAGCGGCACGGGAGCCTGCAACCAGTTGTACCCGGTCCACGGCGAGCCGCGTCTAATTGCCGGAGCGCCGCTTTCCAACGACGTGCTGAAATGCCAGTTGAAACCGATCAACTATGCCGAGTACAAAGTGACGTTCACCGACGCACAGAAGGCTCGCATGGCGGATACCTTCCCGTCGGGAGTCTGCGACTTCAGCAAGCCCGGAGCCGGGCAGGTTGCGCTCCGGGGGACTTACTTGCATTATTGAGGAAGCGAACCATGACAAAAGCCAGTCTTTCAATTCTGCCCGCGTTCATCCTGACGGCATGCGCGGCGGCCCAGGTCGCGCGCGCAGCCGACATCGAGATTATTCCCGACGTGGTCTACGGGCACAAGGACGGTCTCGCCCTGACCTTCGACGTCCTGAAGCCGAAGACCGGCTCAAACGGCGCCGCGGTCATTTTCATGGTCAGCGGCGGGTGGGTTTCGCTGTACGTCCCTCCACAGCAGATGGCCGGCAGGTTTCAGGATCTGCTGGACAAGGGTTTCACAGTCATCCCGGTCCGGCACGGCAGCAGTCCGAAGTACGTGATTCCCGAGATCGTCGCCGACGTCCGGCAGGCGGTCCGTTTCATCCGCCACAACGCCGGACGGTGGGGCATTGACGCGAATCGTCTGGGCGTTCATGGCGGCAGCGCGGGCGGCCACCTGTCGCTGGTGCTTGGCACGGCCTCCGACAACGGTGACCCGGCGGCGAAGCAGGAGTTCCTGAGGGAGAGCGACCGGGTCGCTTCCGTGGTGGCCTATTTCGCGCCGGTGGATTTGCGTGAACTGGCGCGTGGCGCGAACCCGCCGCCGCAGGAAGGCGGAACACCCTACCGTTTTCCGGCCTTGAACTTCGACAAGGAAAAGGCGGCCGACTATTCGCCGATCGTCCATGTGTCGCCCGACGATCCGCCCACGCTGTTGATCCACGGCGACAAGGACCCGCTGGTGCCGGTGAGCAACAGCCATCGCATCCACGAGGCGTTCCAGCAGAACAAAGTCAAGTCGCAGGTCATCATCCTTGAAGGCGCCGGCCACGGATTCCGCGGCGATGACGCCAGTCGCGCCAACGCCGCGATGGTGTCCTGGTTCGAGCAGACGCTGCTGAGCGCTTCGCCCACGTCGCGGCCGTAGTGCCGGCGCCGGGTGTTGGTACTCAACCGTCAGGCCGGCGCGCGCTGATTCTCGGCTGCGGATTCACCGGCCGCCGGGTAGCTGAGCGGCTCCTGGCTCGCGGCGTTGCCGTCATCGCCACCACACGGGACCCGGCGCGCCTGGGCCGCCTGGCCCGGCTGGGAGTCGATGTCCAGCGCCTCGACGCTCTCGATCCGGACGACATCGCCCGGCTTCCTTCGTGCCGGATTGTCTTGCATTCCATTCCGGTCATCGGTGGGCGTGACGGCTGGCTCGATGCCACGCCCGCGCTGATGGCCGCCGCCGCTCCACGCCGCGTTGTCTATCTCTCCTCGACCGGCGTGTACGGCTCCGCCAAACAGGTCGACGAGACCACGCCGGCCGCCCCAGGCGGCCAGCGGGCGCGGCTGCGCGTCCAGGCCGAAGAGGCGGTCGCCGGCGGAGGATGGTCGTGGATGATCCTGCGGGCGGCGGCCATCTACGGCCCGGGGCGCGGTGTTCACGAGGCGATGCGGGCGGGCACACACCGGCTCGTTGGCGACGGCGGGAACTACGTCAGCCGGATTCAAGTCGACGACCTGGCCGCGATTACCGAAGCCGCCTTGCTGTCGGATCTCACCGGCGCATGGCCGGTCGCCGACGAACAGCCGTGCCGTGCGCGTGAAATCGCCGAGTTCTGCGCCGGCCTGCTCGGTGTCCCGATGCCGCCGGCGCTCGAGCGCCCGGAAGCCGGCGATACGCGGTCGAGCGATCGCATCGTTGACGGAAGCGCGATTCGCCGTGCGCTCGGCGTGACGCTTCGCTACCCCTCGTACCGCACCGGCGTCCCGGCCTGCGTGAGCGCGGCGGCTCTCCCGTGATAGGATAGCCTCGCGATGCCCACGTCGAGCCGCCGGCGCTTCCTCGCCTCCGCGCTGTCGCTCTCTCCGCTGGCGCGCGCGCAGGCGGAAAAGCCCATTCGCGGCATCTTTCCCATCATGTCCACGCCGTTCACCGAATCGAAAGCCGTCGACTTCGAAGACCTGGCCCGCGAGGTCGAGTTTCTGGACCAATGCGGAGTCCACGGGATGGTGTGGCCCCAACTGGCCAGCGAATACACGACGCTTACCAAACCAGAGCGGCGGCGCGGGATGGAGGTGATTGCCAAGGCGGCCAAAGGGCGGCGGCCGGTGCTGGTTCTCGGCGTCCAGGGTCCGAACGCCGCGGCCGCGCTCGAGTACCTCGAGCACGCCGAATCGCTCGCGCCGGATGCGTTGATTGCCATCCCTCCCACCGACGCCGCCTCCGCCGAAGATTATCGCCAGTATTACCGCGCGCTCGGCGCGGCCACGCGACGGCCCCTGTTTGTGCAAACCACCGGCGGTGCGCGCGGCATCATCCCCGATGTCGAGATGCTGGTCGAGGTGGCGCGCGAGTTTCCCCATCTGGGCCACGTCAAGGAGGAAGCCGAACCGGTCATCCCGCGCATGAAAACGCTCGCCTCGCACTGGCCGGTGATTCGCCGCGTGTTCAGCGGCGGCGCCGGCCGGGGATTGCTCTACGAACGCCGGCTGGGCTTGGACGGCACCATGCCCGGCGCGCCGTACTCGGATGTGTACGTCGCCGTTTGGGACGCCTGGGAAGCGGGCCGCCGCGCGCAGGCCGGGGAGATCTTCGGCAAGCTGTTGCGGATGATCAATCTCGACCAGGTCGTCCCGGGGGCGCGCCCCTACATCATGAAAAAGCGCGGCGTGTTCAAGGCGGCCGTCTCGCGCCGGCAGCCTGTCGATCTGACGCCGGAGGCGATCGCCGAAATCGACTTTCACTTCGAGGCGCTGAAGCCCTATCTGAAGGGGTGGACAGTGTCGGCGCGCGCCGGCTGACGCGGCGCTGGCGAATGCCGACCATGGTATAGTGCCCCACTATGAACCGACTGATGCTCGCGCTGCTGGCTGCCCCGCTCGCCGCCCAAATCCCGGCGGAAGACTCGCGCAACACAAGAATCCCCGACACCGACACGCATTTTTCCATGCCGCAATATAAGACTCTGGCGGAATGGGAGTCTCGCCGCCAGCAGCTTCGCCGCCAGATTCTGTTCGCCGCCGGCCTCGACCCCATGCCCGGGAAGACGCCGTTGCGGCCGCAGATTTTCGGAAAACTCGAGCGCGGCGATTATTCGATCGAGAAGGTCTATCTGGAGACGCTGCCGGGCTACTATCTGGCCGGCAACCTGTACCGCCCGGCTGGCCGCGGCGGCAAATTCCCCGCCGTGGCGCATCCTCACGGACATTGGAACTACGGGCGGCTGGAACATTCGCCGGCCGGTTCGATCCCCGCCCGCGCAATCACGCTGGCGCGCCAGGGATACATCGGGTTCACCTACGATATGGTCGGCTACAACGACACCGTGCAGACTCCGCACGCGTTCGGCGGCCCCGCCGGGCAGTTGTGGTCGTTCGGGCCGCTCGGACTCCAGTTGTGGAACTCGATCCGCGTCCTCGACTTTCTGGAATCCCTGCCGGAAACCGACCGCGACCGCCTTGGGGTGACCGGAGCCTCCGGCGGCGGCACGCAAACCTTCCTGCTGGCCGCCGTCGACGACCGGGTGAAATTCTCGGCGCCGGTGAACATGATCTCCGCCATCATGCAAGGCGGATCCCCGTGTGAGAACGCGCCGGGTCTTCGGGCCGGCACGTTCAATGTCGAAATCGGCGCCATGATGGCGCCCCGCCCGATGCTGATGGTGTCCGCCACCGGCGACTGGACGCGCAACACGCCGCGGGAAGAATTCCCCGCCATTCGCGGGATCTATGAGCTCTACGGAAAATCGGATCATCTCGAGAACGTCCACATCGACGCGCCCCACAATTACAACCAGGCCAGCCGCGAGGCCGTGTACCGGTTTTTCGGCAAGCACATACTCGGCGAAAGGACCCCGGCGAAGCTCACCGAGCGCGGTCCGCGCATCGAGAAGCTCCAGGACATGCTCGTCTTTCACGGCCGCCGGCTCCCGGATAATGCCCTCTCCTACGAGGACCTGTTTGCCGCCTGGCGGCGAATGTCCACCCTTCAGCTCGAGCAAACCGCCGGGCTGGAAGCGATCCGCGCGCGCCTGCGGCTGGCTTTGGGCGTGGAATGGCCCGGGCAGGTGGTCCACGAGGACGCCGGCCGCATGGTCCTGTCCCGCCCGGGCGTGGGCGACCGGATCCCGGCCTCCTGGTCGGACGGGAGCGGAGCGCCGATTCTGGTGGTTCATCCACAAGGCCAGGCGGGCGCCAGGCAATCGCCCGCGGTCGCGAAGTGGGAAGCCGCCAAACGTCCGCTCCTGGTGATCGACGCGTTTCAGACCGGGTCGGCGGTCGCGCCGCGCGACCGCGCGCGCTGCCACTTCCTGACTTTCAACCGCACCGACGATCAGCACCGGGTCCAGGATATCCTGACGGCGCTGGCTTTCCTGCGCTCACGCCACGACGGCGCGATCGACCTGCTGGGCCTGGTAGAAGCGGCCGTCTGGTGCGCTTTCGCGGCCGCGGTCAGCCCGCATCCGGTGAAGCTGCTCGCCATGCCGGAAAGTTTTCAGGGAACCGACGCGGAGTTCCTTCGCGTATTGTTCGCGCCGGGAATCCAGCGTGCCGGAGGATGGCCGGCTGCGCGGCGGATATTGGGGGCCGAGCCGGGCCGTTAGCCATTCCAGGGCTCAGAGCTTTTTCGCGGCTGAATCCTTCACGGCCGGTTCAGATGCTTCTGATACAGCTCGTGGTGTTTGCTGTCAAGGCTGACCGACCGTCCTCCGATAAACACGTGCTTGATCTCGCTGCGAGCCTCGAGGGGATCGTCGGTGGTCACGATCAGGTCGGCCCACTTGCCCTTCTCGATCGAGCCCAGTTTGTCGGCGACGCCCCAGATCTCGGCGGCATTGATGGTGACCGCCTTGAGCGCCTCCTCCTGCGGCAACCCGAAGGCCACCGCCGCGGCCGCCTGGAACGGCACGTTTCGCGCGAACTGCACGTCGAACGTCCCGAAGGCGAACTTCACGCCGGCTTTGTGCAGCTCGGCCGGCAGCGTGAACGCGGCGTCATACGGGTCGTCCTCCTCCATCGGCAGCGCCAGCGTCTCGGCGAGAATGACCGGAATGTTCTTCGCCTTCAGGTCGGCCAGCGTCTTGCCGGGCCGGCGCACGTTGGCCAGGATCGGACGGATTTTTTCTTTCTCGGCGAACTCGATCGCTTCGCGAATCGTCCGCTCGCGGCTGGCGGTGATCAGCACCGGCAGCTTGCCGTCGAGCACCGGGAGCATCGCCTCGAGCTTCAGGTCCTGCCGGAAGCCCGCGCCGCCGGCCGCCTTCGCCTTCTGGTAGCGGCGCGCCTGCTCGAAGAACTCCCGCAGCCGGCCGACGGTCTCGTCGTGGCGCCGCTTCGACTCCGAGAACGACGCGCGCTGCCCGCCGCGCCCGCCCCCGCCGCCCCCGCCGCGGCCGAAGCCGCCGCCGAGCGCCGGGAAGCTGAGGTGCAGCGCCGCCGATCGCACCACGGCCATTTCCTCCCACGTCCAGCCGTCCAGTCGGATCAGCGCCGCCTGCCCGCCGATCAGGCCCCCGCCCGGCATCGTGATCACGCTGGTGACGCCGTTGGCGCGGGTGACGGGAATGTGCTCGCTGGCGGGGTTCACGGCAATGATGGCTCGCAACTGCGGGTTGAACTCGCCGAGCTCGCTGGTGTCCGACGTCTCCCGAATCGAGCTGATTTCCTGCAACCCGATGCTGGTTCCCGAATTAATCATGCCCGGATACACATGCAGACCCTTGATATCCACGATCCGGATCTTCTTCGCCTTGTCGCGCGGCAACGTGACTTTCAACCCCACTTCCGAAATCACGCCATCGAGGACCAGCACCGAGCCGCCGGCGATCTCCGCGCCGGTCACCGGATGCACGGTGCCGCCGCGCAGCAGAACGCTGTTGTCGGCGTCGGCCGCGGCCGCCAGGCCGATCGAACCCATCAGCGCCAGTATCGATTTCATGCGGGCCTCCGGGGCGGACCGGACTTCTTTTGCTCCTGCTGCCGTTTTCTCTCCGTTTCGAGCAGCGTCGTCTTCCTCTTATCGCGCTCGGCCCGCTCGCTGGCGTCGCGGTCCCGCTCGAAATAGACTTCGCCGTCGATGAGCACCTTCTGCACCTTGGCGTAGTTGGAGAGCGGGTGCTTGTCGTAGATCGCCAGGTCGGCGTCCTTGCCCACTTCGATCGAACCGACGCGGCCGTCGACATCGAGCTGGCGGGCCGGGTTGATCGTCACCAGCGCCAGCGCTTCATCCTCGGTCAGCCCGCCGTAACGCATCGTTTTGGCGGCCTCGGTGTTGAGGTGGCGCATCAGCTCGGCCGAATCCGAATTCAGCGAAACCAGCACTCCTTTACGGACCATGATCGCGGCGTTGTACGGGATGGCGTCGTAGGCTTCGATCTTGTAGGCCCACCAGTCGCTGAAGGTCGAGGCGCCGGCGCCGTGCGCGGCGATCTCCTTGGCGACCTTATAGCCTTCGAGCACATGCTGGAGGGTCTTGATGCGGAAGCCGTAGTCTTCGGCCACACGGAGCAGCATCAGGATTTCGTCGGCGCGATAACAGTGGGCGTGCACCAGCCGCTTGCCCTCCATCACCTCGACCAGCGGCTCGAGCTTGAGGTCGCGCCGCGGGGGGATCACCTTCTCGCCGCGGTCGGCTTTGGCGCGGTACTCGCGCCCGGCCGCCTGGTACAGCTTCGCCTCGTTGAACGCGTCGCGGATGACGTCCTCGACGCCCATGCGCGTGGCCGGATACCGCGCGTTGACCGCGCCGCCGCCGAACGGGTTGTTGCCGCCGCTCGGGTTGCCGCGGCGCTTGGGGTTCTCGCCGAGGGCGAACTTGATGCCGGGCTTGGCGCCTTCGAAAACGATCCCGCGCGCGTCCTTGCCCCAGCGCATCTTGAGCACCGAGCACTTGCCGCCGATGGCATTGGCGCTGCCATGCAGGACATTGGCCGAGGTGACGCCGCCGGCCAGCGCGCGATAGATCGAAATGTCCTCCGGATCGATCACGTCTTCGATGCCGACCATCGACGACACCGACACGCTGCCTTCGTTAATGGCGTCGGCGGCGATATGGGAATGGCAATCGATGATGCCGGGCATCACGTACTGTCCGCCGGCGTCGATGACGCGCGCGCCGGCCGGCGGCGTGATCTTCGCGCCCACTTCGGCGATCTTCCCGTCGCGGATGAGAATGTCGCCGTCGAGCTTGCCCTTGGTGACCGTCAGGATCTTCGCATTCTGAATCACCACCGGCGGGGCGGCCGCGACCAAACCGGCGACGAGCAGGGTGGTCCAAACGAGTTTCATGGAATGGGCGTCCTTTCTTCGGCCGAAACCTCGGCCACGGGCTCATGTTTCACTCCATCGATGACGATGTGCTTGACGCGCGTTCTCTCCTGGAACAGGTCGCCGTCGGTCACGATCAGGTTGGCGATTTTGCCGGGCTCGATGCTTCCGAGCCGGTCGGCCACGCTGTAGATCTCGGCGGCGCTGAGCGTGAGGGCGCGCAACGCGTCCTCGGGCTTCAGGCCCGCGTCGATCGCCCGCTTCACCGCGCGGATCGTATCGGCCGGCCGCTCGGCGCCGCCCGAATACAACGCGAATCTCACGCCGGCCTTGGCCAGCGCGGCCGGCGTCGAGGGCGCTTTCTCGCGCAGCTCGAGTGTGCGCAGCGAGTCCAGCTGTTCCGGATCGGCGTCCCGCTGGCGCTCCGGCCAGCGGAGGCTCACCAGCACCGGCGTACCTGCCTGCCGCAACTGGTCGGCCGCGCGGTAGGCCTCGTGGGCCTCGTAGAGTATCGGGCTCCGGTTCAGTTCGGCGGCGAAGCGGAGCATGCGCGCGATTTCGACCGCGGTCGAGGCCGGCAGCAGGATCCGCCGCGAATCGACCACCCCCTGGAGCGCGCGGTCGTACTCCGGCCGGCGTGTCCCGCGCGGGTTGCGACGGTATAACTCGTGCGCCTCGCGATAATGGTCCGCATCGAGGTACGTCTGCCGGATATAGGCAATGACGCCCATCAGCGATCCGGGGAATGACCCGCCGAATCCCCCGCGGCCGCCGATCGAATGATACAGGCCCGACGGAGAGGCCACCACCATCTTGGCCGCGTTCGCTCCGGCGAGATTGATCACCGCCCCCTCGCCGGCAATGATGCCTCCACTCGGAAACGTGACCGCCGTCGTGAAGCCGGCGTTGCGAGCCGATGCCAGCCGCCGGTCGCCCGGTTGGATGAGGTCGGCGGCCCGGGTCCAGCTCCGGTTGTTCGGTCCCGTATCGGTGGGCATCGTCGGCGCCGGCGTGGCTGTGGCGATGATCGACAGCGGCGGCACCGGCGCGGCGGTGATCGTCGTGCGAGGGCCGCCCGAGGCTTGCGCCGCGGGAATGCCCAGCGTGCTCAGCGCATCGATCAGGCCGGGGTAGACGGTCAGGCCTTCGCCTTCGATCACCCACGCGTCGGCCGGCGGCGAGACGCTGGCGCCGGCGGCCTCGATCAGGCCGTCGCGCACCACCACCGTGCCTTTGGGGATCACCGGCCCGCTGACCGTCACCAGGCGCGCGTTGCGGATCGCCAGCACCGAAGGCGTATCGGCCGCCAGCGGAACGAGGCTGGAGCATAGCAGCAATACAAGAGTCGAATGGTTCATGGTCGTCACGAAGGGATGCGTCTATTATGCCACCACTGGGTGGCGCAAGCCGGGCGTCCCAGGTTACACGGGGCGAACCCGCGGACTCGCCGCTTTCGTTCAGCATCCTCCTCCCCCCTGAAGCCGCCAAAAGGTCAGGCGGTGCCGTTCGTCAAGGACATCGGGCGGCCCCGTCGCCTGGTCCTCTGTGATCGGCTCCTCGAGAGATCTGGGGCTTATCTTTGGAGTTGGCTGTCAGAGAATCTTGGAGCCCTTCGAGAGGGCATCGTGTCCTTCGTAGATCAGCGTGGAACCCGCCGGGTGCAGAGCAACTGCCTCGCTAGCCTCCCATTCTAATGGGCGCGCGACGAGGCGCGCAGCGGTCACGGTCAGTGGAGCTCATCTCCAAAGTTTGCCGAATGATTTATTCAAAAGATCGCGACGTGGCGCTGGCGACCGTACTCCAGAAGCTTCTGATCGTGGGTAAGCAATCGCGCGGCCACCCTTCTTGCGGTTGCCACAATAATTCGGTCGGCTGAGTCGCCGTGGAACGCTGCGGGCAGCCGGCTGGCGTCCAGCGCGATTTCAGGGGTCAAGGGTATGAGTTCCAGGCCCGGCGTCGCCAGCGCTTCTTTCACCCACTCCTCACACGAGCGTTGCAGTCTGATCCGCCCCTTGGCTTCCAGCATGCCCAGTTCCCAAACGGAGATGACGGACAGGAGCAGATGGCCTCCTGCGGCCGCTCCCTCGATTGCTTTCAGGACTTTTTCTGTGATCTGATCCTTCAGCCGCTGATTGTCGACGTCCTGGAGAATGCGATCACGGAGGTGATGGGTCACCTCGCCTTCCAGCCGCTTCACTTGCTGCTTGTACCGGTAATCCGGTGCTTGGCCGTGGTGATGTGCCTTCCACAGATCCATCGCCTCCCGCAGTAACCCTTTGAGCCGGTGCCCGAACCAGACCGCCCGGCCTCGTTTGGCCTCCACCACGTCGGTGATGTTGCGTTGGAGGTGCGACAAACATTTCTTGCCGCCGACGGATCTGATAGACCGTCGAGACGGGCGTATCAAACGCCATCATCCAGGCCGGATCTCCATGAATCGCCAGGCCCGTATCGTCCGTGTTCACCGTCAGTTGTTGGCGCACCTGAGCCC
>Ga0247727_10002822_pt1 | contig 39148 bp, 43 predicted proteins | sample WisWelCaveWW1625_FD_202498 | JGI IMG/M metagenome (GOLD analysis project Ga0247727, IMG submission 202498) | Biofilm microbial communities from Wishing Well Cave, Virginia, United States - WW16-25 | ecosystem: Environmental > Aquatic > Deep subsurface > Groundwater > Cave microbial mat | place... | reverse complement strand
GGGCGATCCTGACGGCGAGTCGGGAGTCACCTGGAAAGCCAGCAGTTTCGCGGTCGGCATGACGTACAGCCGCGCCATCACCGATCGTTTTGCCGTCGGCCTCACCGGCAAATACATTCAGGAGAATCTCTATAATTCCTCCGCCAACACGCTGGCGCTCGATATCGGCAGCTTGTACAACACCGGCATTCGCGGCATCAAGATCGGCATGGCGATGAGCAACTTTGGCGGGAAAATGAAACTCGGCGGCCGCGATCTGACGCAAAGAGATGTGGACGCCGATCAAACCCTTGGCGGCAACATCGGCCAATCCGCGGATTTGGTCGTGAACTCCTGGCCGCTGCCGCTGAATTTCCGCGTCGGCTTGTCGCTCGAGCTGTTTAAAAATGAATCCGGAACGTTGTTGCTGGCCGCGGATTTCAACCACCCGACCGACGCCGAAGAGCGGCTGAACTTCGGCGCCGAGTATTCATTCTCCAATCGCCTGTTTTTGCGCGGCGGCTACAAATTGAATTATGAGGAAGAATCCTATACCTTCGGCGGCGGCTTGAATCTGCCGATCACGAATTACAATTTCATGCTCGATTACTCGTTCAACGAGTTCGGCATTCTGGGCGAGACGCATCGCTTCTCGCTGGGATTTCGTTTGTAGGTCACACGGGGAGGAGGAAGACAGGGGCGCCGTCGCGATGATGGCGCCCCGCTTGTTTCTAAACAGCATTTTAAATTTAAAATTGAAAATTTTCAATTTAAAATTTGCAATACGTTTTGGTTTATTGAGTGCTTCCGCTCTTGTCGCAACATCTGTTGCGGCCAGTGACACCACCTCGTTCCCCCGCGGCCTCTCGCTGCAGCCGGTCATCGGCTGGTATCGCCCGTCGTTTGGTTTCTATAACGAACAATACAAACGAGTTGATAGCAACCCGTTTACTAACGATATTGCGAACTCATACGTTTTGCCCAAGCTTCCCGGCAGCCGCGAGCTGGGTTTTGAAATACGCTGGCGTCTCACTTCGCGGGTTGGCGTTGGAATGGCAGTCAGCTCATTACAAAGCGAAATTCGCGCGCCGCTGCTGGAGCCGGGAAAACCCGCGCCGCGAACGCCGCTGATTTATTCGCACAAAATCAATCTCGTGCCGGCGATGCTGTCGGTTTCACTCTTTCAGTCGGTCTCGCGTTTGGCTGAATTTTATTTCAGCCAGGGCCTCGGTATCGTCATTCTTGATGAATCCGCCGACATCGCTTTAAGCGGCGATCCGCCGATTTTTGATGATGGCAGCGACGCCAAAGCCCTGGTTTTCGGATTTACGCTTGGCGTGCAGCATCTTTTTGCCGGCGGGGCGTATTTGTTTGCCGAAGGCCAATATGTTTTTGGCGGCTATGTCGCCAACGGCTGGCAGCAACCGCGCGATCCGTTCAAATCATATTTTTTGCATCGCGGCAGCGTGTCGCTGGCCGGGCCGAGGGTAAGGCTGGGGTTGGGATTCAATATAACGGGAAAATGAGAGCTGGTTGCTCGTTGCTGGTTGCTGGTAATCAAAACATTGAGGTGAAAAATGATTAAGAACGTATCTTTACGATTATTAGGTGCCATCACATTATGCTTTGTCGTTTTCGGCAATGGCACAGCGGCCGATACGAAAAATTCCCGCCCTCAAACAACTGCCAAAGCATTGTCATTGAGCGGCGGTTATTCCCGCCATCTCGCCAACGGCGGCGGCGATTTCTTCGGCGCCCAGTTTAATCTCGATCTCACCCGGCGCTGGCGGATTTTTGCGGCGCTGCAGCAGAGCCTTTCCGACAATGAAACCGCGCGCGTGCTCGAGCCCCACGAGACTTTTGTCCAGCGCGCGGAAAGAATTCTCCGCATTGAATCGGGACTCATTTCTCCGCTGTTGTCGAAGCAAAAGGTTAATCTGCTCGCGCGCGGCGGCGTTGCCTGGTGGCATACCCAACTGCACACGACCATCGAAGACACACCGATGGGAAATTTTTATAATTTTGCGCCGATGAATTTGAATGCTTTCGGCGGCCACGCCGGTTTGGAGATGCGAGCCGCGTTGACTCCGCACCTCGGCTTGCAGGCAACGGCGATTTATCATCTCGTGCCGAACCAGAAATATTCCGCCAGTTACGACATGATGGGCATGATAGCCACGGAAAATTTTGCTTTGCGCTTGAGCGGCTTGAGTTTTGGAATCAGCTTGCAAGTTGGGTTGTGGTGAGGTTGCGTCCACCCCAAGAATAGCCTATAATTCACACGAATGTAAGCTAATTTTTTAGTTGCGTTGATCAGCGTTAATTCGCGGTTGACAAGTTTGGCTGCGCCTGTTTGGAAAATGTCATCTTGCCTCTTGCTCGTTATTGTTCTTTTCGCTATATTGGAGATGTGCCGATTAAGGCGTCCCTAAAAGGCGTAAGCGTAGCCTCTTGGGCGTAGCCAAACCAGAAAGGACTGCGACTATGAAGCACAAACTCCAAAACCCCTACGCGATCACCAGCGTGCAGAGCCTGCTGAATTCAGCAGGCCAGCCGATGGGCACGTGGTTGCTGCAATACCTCACTTCCATCCTCTATCGCATTTTCTACGACGAAAAACTCTTCTATCGCGATCTCCTGCGTTTTGGCTAACTCACTCCCGCGCCGAATTTTTCTTCTTAGCTCTTTTTAAAAAGCAAATCGTTTTTGCCTCAGCAAAATAACGCCAGGCCTTGCTGTCTCTACGTCCGGCAAACACGATTAAACTCAGTTTGAAAGTATTTTATCGCCAGTTCATGCAACGGGAGATTCAGCCATGTTGAACGCAACCCTACACCCAACGCGAGCGCCGCAAAGGGCTTTTGAGCCGCAAAATCCCAATGGCAGCGCGCCGCACTTATTGCCGCTATTTAAACATAACATTGAATTCAAAACGCCGGTCACGGTTCCACCTTTGCCGGCGCAAGAAAAATATAACCCCTATCAGGACGTTCTCAAAGAATGCCGCAAGTGGCTCGATATTGTTTCCGGAACGATGACCGACGAGCTGCGCCAACGCCGGATCATTGAAGAAACGCTGGAAAATTATTTCACCTACGTCAACAAAGGCTGGGCCGACGTTCGCAAGTCGGTCAATCCAGCCGGCGAGTATGCGTGTCTCGAATGGATCGGCCAGGCCTCGAAATTTTGCGACAATCTCGGCCGCGAATATATCGATTGTCTCGGCGGTTACGGCTTGTACAGCGCCGGCATTCGCCATCCGAAAATCGTCAAAGCCGTGGCGGCGCAATTGCAGCGCAATCCACTCTCGAGCCAGGAGCTGCTCGATCCCTTGCGGGGCGCGCTCTCGAAAGTGTTGGCGGAAATCACCCCGGGAAATTTGCAATACAGTTTTCTCATCAACAACGGCACCGATGCGGTCGAGGGCGCGATGAAATTGGCGCGGGCTTACACCGGCAAGCACGGCTTTGTCAGTTCGCTCGGCGCGTTTCACGGCAAATCGCTCGGCTCGCTGAGCCTGATGGGAAAAATGCGCTATCGCAAATCTTTCGAGCCGCTGTTGCCCGATGTCAGTTTTGTCGAATTTGGCGATGCCGATGAGCTGGACTTCGAATTGCAAAAAGCCGAAAAAATCGGCTGGCCACTGGCCGCCGTGGTGCTGGAGCCGATTCAAGGCGAAGCCGGCGCCATTGTGCCGTCAGAAAATTATTGGCCGCAAGTCCGCGAAATTTGCACACGGCATAACATTCTGCTGATCGCCGACGAAGTCCAAACCGGGCTCGGCCGCACCGGCAAAATGTTCGCGGTCGAGCATTGGAACGTTGTGCCGGATATCTTATGTCTCGGCAAAGCGCTTGGCGGCGGCGTGATGCCGCTGGCGGCGTTTGTTTCAACGCCGGAGATTTGGTCGGTTTTTGAAGAAGACCCGCAAGCGCATTCATCAACCACCGGCGGCAATCCGCTGGCGTGCGCCGCCGGCATCGCCGCCATTCAAGTCACCATCGAAGAGGATTTGCCGGGACAGGCGGCGCGAAAAGGCGAGTGCATGCTGGAGGCGATGCGCCACATGAAACGCCGGTACGAAGACATCATCGCCGCCGTGCGCGGCAAAGGCCTGCTCATCGGCATGCAGTTTCAGAACGCCCGGCTCGGCTGGGAAGTCGTCTCGCGTCTCTTCCAAAAAGGCGTGCTCGTCGCCGGCACCATGAGCAACTCCGAGACCGTGCGCTTCGAGCCGGCGTTGAATATTCCGAACGAGTTGTTGTATGAAATCTTAAATCGTTTGGAAGATACTTTGCGCGAAGTGCATCGTGGCATGTTTTCGTAGTAATCCGTTCTAATCAAGAAATGGATTTCTTCACACTAATCAAAAACACACACGGAATTTTTTAAAATTTTCCGCGTGCGTTTTTGATCCGCGTGTAATAAAAAAATGGCTGGAGATAAATCATCATGACCTGGCAGGAAAAAATTCTCGAAACCTACAAACAACGCACGCGCAAATCGCATGAGCTTCACCAAAACGCCCGCGAGCTTCTCCCCCTCGGCGTGACGAGCAATTTTCGCTACTACGAACCGTATCCGATTTTTATCAAACGCGCGCGAGGCAGCCGGATGTGGGACGTTGACGGCAACGAGTACATTGATTTTTCCATGAGCTTCGGCTGCCAACTCGTCGGCCACGCTAATGTCCAGATCCTTCAAGCGATCAGGGCGCAGGCAGAAGATGGCACGCTTTACTGCGCGCCAAACGAACTCGAAACCAAAGTCGCCGCAGAGATTTGCAAACGCTTTCGCGTTGAGATGGTGCGGTTCACCAATTCCGGGACCGAGTCGACTTCGCATGTCTTGCGGTTGGCGCGGCATTATACGAAGCGGGAGAAGATCATCAAATTCGAAGGCGCCTTTCACGGCGTGCAGGATGCGCTGCTCGTCAGCACCAAGCCGAAGCTGCCGCAGATCGGCGAGGAGATGCATCCGAATCAAATTCCCTCGTCGTTCGGCATTCCGCCGGCGGTTTGGCAAAACACGCTGATCGCCAGCTTCAACAATATCGAATCGGTTAAAATCCGCTTCCGCGAAAATCCGCAGCAAATCGCCGCGGTGATCATCGAGCCGGTGATGTGCAACGCCGGCATCATCACACCGGAGCCGGAATTTTTGCAAGCCTTGAAAAATGTTTGTGACGAAAACGGCGCGCTGTTGATTTACGATGAAGTCAAGACCGGCCTGAAGATTGCTCCGGGCGGGGCGTGCGAATATTACGGCGTGCAGCCGCATCTCATTTGCCTGGCGAAAGCGATTGGCGGCGGTTTGCCGCTCGGCGCTTTTGCCGGCACGCGTGAAGTCATGCAGCATGTTGGCGATGCCGGATTTTATCATGCCGGAACTTATTCCGGCAATCCACTTTCATTGGCGGCGGGACTTGTGACGCTGCGCGATATTCTCACGCCGGAAGTTTATCCTCGTTTGTATGTGTTGAGCAAAAAATTATCCGATGGCTACAACGCCATTATTTCCGCCAATAAACTGCCGGCACATGCCGTTCACCTCGGCGCGCTCGGCATGATTCATCTCCTGCCGCGACCGCTGAAGAACTATCGCGATTGGCTGCAAATCAACCGCGAGCATTGGAAGGGGTATTGGTTCAGCATGTTGAATCGCGGCATCATCGCGCATCCGCCCGGCCACGAGGAGCAGTGGACGATTTCAGTGGCGCACGCGGAGAAGGATATTGAGGCGCATTTGGCGGTGTTTGAAGAAGTGGCGGCAGAACTGGTGAAATTGATCGAACAATAATAAGCCGCTCAACGACTTGCATTTTGAGCAAAAACTTTATATCTTTAATCGCTAAAATTGCTTGTGCTCACTTACAATCGCTTGAGGAAATCACCATGTCTCAAAACCATAACGATCTTGAAAGCGTCGTTGAAAAGTTGATTCACGAGCACTTCGATCTGGACGAAAGTCTGGAAAAAGTGATCTGGATCAATCCCGAGACCGCGCCGGAAATCCGTTTGATACAAATCACCGCCGACACGCTTCCCACGGGAGATGTTCTGTCATTTTTTTTTCCGCCCTCGAAGGAAATCCCTTACCCGATGCTCATTGCTCATTGCGCAAGTCATGGCAAAAGGTTTTGCAGGACGAAATCCCCTTGCCCGAGGCGTGGAGTTTGGAGAATCACAAAGAATACGCTCGCGCGATGGTGACCGTATGATAGTTTAAAAATGGAGTATGAGCCATGCAATTCGCCGATCCCCGCACCGATTTTGCCTTTACGCTGATCTTTGGCAATGAGAACGCCAAAGAGGTGCTCATTAGTTTCCTCAATGCCGTTCTCGGTCTCGAAGCAGAGCATGCCATTGCCGAAGTGAACATCATCAATCCCTACCAGGCCCCGAAGATCTCCACCCTCAAGCGCAGCTTTCTCGATGTTAAATGTCGTGACCACCGCGGTGTGGAATTTGTGGTGGAAATGCAGGTGCAATATACCAAGGGCTTTGAAAAGCGTATTCAATACAATGCGTGCAAAGCTTATGTGGGGCAAATCCCGATTGGCAGCGATTATCCCAAGCTCAATCAGGTGATTGCCATCACGATCACGGATTTCACTCTGTTTGCGGATTTCGAGCATTATCTCTCTTGCCACGAATTTCGTGAGACGATAACGAATAATCATTATCTGGACGAAATCAGGCATTACTTTATCGAGTTGCCCAAGTTCAAAAAGACCGAAGCCGAGCTTGAAACCCCGATTGAAAAGTGGTGCTATTTTCTCAAGCATGCTGGCCATTTGGAAATGGTCCCCGAGAAGCTCAACGATGAACCTTTCCGCAAAGCGTTCGAAATGGCCAGCCGTGCCAATATGACCAAAGAAGAATGGGAGGAATATGATGCGGCGGCGGTGCGCATGCAGGACGAGCGTGGAATAGTTCCAGGGACTGAAATACTAGCACAGCGCCAAGTTGCGGCGAACATGCTGCAACGAGGCTTTGCGCACGAATTGATTGCGGAGTTGACCACCCTTTCCCTTGATGAAATTACCAAAATGAGCCAACGGAAATCTCTTAATAAAGTCGAATGAAAATCCTCGCCATCGGCGGCGGCGGCGCGATGGGCAAAGCTGCGACGCGCGCCTTGATTAACATGCCCATTTTTGAAGAGATCATCATCGGCGACCTCAATCTCGAAGCCGCGCAAAATTGGGCGCAGAAATTAAATGACAAACGCGTGCGCGCCATTCGCGTTGATGTGACCGATGCGGTCTCACTTCTATCCGCCACAAAAGGCGTTGATATCGTTGCCAATCTCACGCTGTATGAATTCAACGTGCCGATCATGCAAGCGTGTCTGGAGAATCGTTGCCATTATCTTGATCTCGGCGGCTTGTATCATGTCACCCAAAAACAACTGGCGCTGCACGAAAAATTTAAATCCATCAATCGACTCGCGCTTTTAGGAATGGGGGCATCGCCGGGGATGACGAACGTCGCGGCGGCGATGGGCGCGCAACAACTCGATCACGTCACCGACATTCACATTCGCACCGGCACCACGGGCGGCGGCAGGGGTTTTGGTTATTCGGCGAAGACGGTGCTGGATGAATGCACGATGAATGCGTTTGTGTTTGAAAACGGCGAGATGAAAGCCGCGCCGCCGCTTTCCGGCCGCGAGCGTTATGTTTTGCCCGAACCCGTCGGCGAAGTCGAAGGTTTTTACTCGATTCACTCGGAGCTGGCGACTCTCTCCTATCAATATCCCGGCATTCAAAATGTTAGCTTTCGCGTTGCCTTCTCGCCGCGGCTCGTCAACATGGTCGAGACGCTGATTGATTTGAAGCTCACGAGTCTGGAAAAATTTTCGTATAAAAATCTCGACATCGCTCCGCGCGAATTTCTCGACGCGCATTTGATGCGCCTGCCGAAGCCGGAAGGATTGAGCGAGTTCAAGGCGTTTCGGGTGGAAGTGGGTGGAATGAAAGACGTAGAACGTAAAACGTTGGTTTATGAAATTCTCGTGCCTTCAAAAGAGGAATGGGGAATAAAAGCAGGCGCATATTGGACGGGTGTGCCGGCGGCTGTGGCGGCGGAGTTGATGGCGGAAGGGAAATATCTTGCGACGGGTGCGCTGGCGCCGGAAGCGGCGTTTGCGCCGGAGTTGGTGTTTGCAAAGTTGGCGGATTATGATTTGAAAATTGCGCTTGCTCAAGAGCAAAAAATGCGCTAAATTGGGGCAGATCATTTATTGGAGAGATCAAATGCAGATTAACGTTCACATTGATTATTTTCACGAAGACGGCCTTATCGTTGCACTCTGTCCGGAGCTGCAGGTGTCGAGTTTTGGCGATACGTTGGAAGAAGCGGAGACCAGTATCAAAGAAGCTCTGGAGCTTTTTTTTGAAGGCTGTGAAGAGATGGGAACACTTCACGATGTCCTTGATGAATCGGGCTTTACCAGAGTCGGAGACAAATGGATACGCCGTCAGCCGGTCAAGACGATAGAAACGTCTTTAGAATGGTCTAAGCCGGCAGCAGCATATGCCTAAACTCGCACCGATTCATTACGAAACCCTGATCAAAATATTTGAGCAAGAGGGGTTTCAAATCGCCCGCACCAAAGGCGATCACCTCATGATGGCCAAAGCGGGGATCAAGCGACCGCTCGTCATTAAAACCAGCCCACGCGAAGTCGCCGTAACTCACATTAAAACTAATCTGAATACCGCAGGGATGTCACGCGAACGCTATTTTGAACTATTGGAAAAGACAAAATGATTGGCATGCCCAACCCGTTGCGTGAAAGACTTGCCGAGTTGACAGAAGAATATGAACGAGGCACCCTGCGCAAAGCCTATGCGATGGCGGAAGCTGTGCGGCGCGGCCTCATGCCGCCGCTTCATTCATCAGCAAGGTCAAAGGAAAACTTCGGCGATTCACCCCGAAGGGGTCTCATGTGAAAGCCCAGTGCGCAACACTGGGAATAAAATCAAGCCGGATCGCCTTAGCCCTGAAAGGGCGAAATCTCCTCTCAATCCCACACATAACGTTCGTCATATTCAATGTTGTAAAGTTGAAGAAACTCGCGAGATTCATCTTGAAATGTCTTCTGGCGATGATGTTCTTTTTGGGTGGCAATGTATTTTTTTAGAGCCTCAACACCTGATTGCCCGATTGAAAAAGCGCCGTACCCGTTTTGCCAATAGAAATTTTTATAAGCCGCGCCTTTGGTTTTGATCCACTTTGAGGAGCTTTTCTTAACCTCTTCAAGCAGATCGCTGAGGGCCATTTTGCGAGAAAGCGAGCACAGAATGTGAACGTGGTCGTCGGTTCCATTGATGGTGCTGGCTGGAGATTCGTATTGGCGGAAAATGCCGGCCATATAGCTGAATAATTCCTTTTCAACTTCCGGTTTGATGAGGGGCTGGCGGTGCTTGGTGCTGAAAACGATATGTACGAGGATGGAGGCAAGGCTTTGTGGCATGGCGATCACCTTTTGGGTTGGTAAAATGACAACCACATTGATGACGCCCCGTTGGGGCTTTTGCAAATTATCATGTGTTATTTCCGAGGGCGTTGCCCTGGGCTAACACATTTGACCCCTTCGGGGTGGTTCGTTGCTGAGCAATTTCAAATCGTGGCTCAACCGGATGGAAAACCGCAAGCGTTCGAGCTTGATATTGGCCTTCCGCAACCGGTCGGTTTTGTCATCCGAGGCTTTCGAGTAGTAGGCAATGAGAAAATCATCCAAAATGTCATGCGTTAAATTTTGGATGCGATCACCCAGGTTGAATTTCTGCTCGCGAGGATATTTTGACAACTGAGGAATCAGATACAACAAAAAATCGTAGGTTGACGTGAGGATACTGTCTGAATAGGCCATTTTTCTTTTTCCTTGGAGTTTTTAAACCATTGCGAAATTTTAAAAAAAATTTTCGACCCCGCTTCGCGGGGTAAAAGCTTAAAAAAAGCTCACAGTTTAACGAACGTCCCGGGCGCAACGGAAGCCAACATTGTATTGCTCAACAAATGGAAGGTTGAAGTAGCGATTGGCACAACGCAAGTCGTCTGCCTTGTGGTTCCAAGCACCGCCACGTAAAACCCGAGAGGGGCCTTTCGATGGTCCTTTCGGATTACGTGACGGACTGTTTTGGTCATAATAACCATACCAATCCGCGCACCATTCCGACACATTACCGGCCATGTTGTAAAGGCCATAGCCGTTGGGAGAAAAGCTCCCTACATCTTGCAAATATCGCTCCCAATCGCTGCGGCGGTTACCATCTGCATCAAAATTAGCTCTGTTGGCGCTGGCTTCATTTCCCCAAGGATATTGATATTTCGGTTTGCCATCCAAACCGGTATTGCCACCGCGGGCAGCATATTCCCACTCGGCTTCGGTGGGCAAGCGTTTGCCCAGCCATAGCGCATAAGCATTCGCATCTTCCCAGTTCACATAAACCACCGGCTGATTCGGGTATCGTAGTTGTTTCCTCCAATTGTCGGAGTAGTTCCAATCGTAGGGTTCTTGACGCCCTGTGGCCTTAAGAAACCGCTGATATTGCGCCACAGTCATCTCATATTTGTCCATATAAAAAGCATCCACGTAGACTTGATGCTCCGGCCTTTCATTCTCATACTCCTTACTGCCCATTAAAAAGGTACCGCCAGGAATGAAAGCCATGCCCTCCGGCGCGAGCGTATAGCGCAGCGTGGTGTCGCGCACGGTCACCCGAAACTGGGTTTGCAGGGGTTCGTAACCCGGCCGTGAAAGGTTCAGGCTGTGCGTTTCCAACGACAAGGGGCGCTTCCGCAACTGCGCGGGGGTGAGACTTTCGCCGTCCAAAATCACTTCGGCGTCGGCAGGGCTCACTTGAATCGTCACCGCTGCCAGCACCGGTTTCAATTTAAAGGCAAATTTGGCCTCACCGCCTTTAACAAGCACCACCGTGGTGTCAAGCGTAAAATAATTCGGCGGTTTCTGTATTCGCAGCGCGACGCGTCCGGTATTGGCGCGATAGCCGGTGATCGGCGTCGTGCCGATGGCGCTGTCGTCCAGGCAAACCGCGGCGGCCGGTGGCGTGGTGGTAATCGACAGCGAGGCCAAATCCGCTTTTAAAAGCGGCAGGAGATATTTAACGAGCAGCACGAGCAGAATAACGCCAACGCTGACCAGAGCGAATTTTGGCAACAACCGCCGGGGCGTTGGCGGCGTGGCTTGCCGCGGTTTCGGCGCTTCCTGTTGCGACGTTGGCACGGTTTCAACATCAAAAATGCGGCCATCGTGGGCTTGCATATACAACACCGGCGTGCCCCATTCCACTTCGTTGCCATGCGCAAAGATGGAGGTACGCGCTTCGACAAGGCTGGCGTCAACCGGATAACCGTCGGCAATGGCGGCATAAAATGCCTGCGCAAAGGCGATCGCCGCGATGTCGGTAATCTCGAATTGCATAGCAATGACTGCCGACAGGCCCTGCAGCACGAGACTTTGTGCCGTGCCAGCGAACGGATCGCTGCGCGAGGTGCGTGCTCCTTCGCAGGCATTGAGAACCGCCAATCGCAAGTTGCGGTGATTGTGCAGCAGTGTGCCCAAATATTTTCCGCTCACCCAGCGGCCGAACTGCGTGGCGTCTTCGAGCAGCAGCGCGCCATCCTGTTTGTGCTCATCAAACGTGCCGTGGCCGATGAAATGAAAGATATGATATTCGCCGCGGCGCAGGTGTTGTTGCAGCGCATCAAGGTCGGCAGCCGGTAGGCGTTCGACGATCACGAGTTTTCGCCGTTCCAACCTGGCCAGCGCTTTTTTAATTTTCGTCCATTCTTCATCCCCATCGAGCTCGGCAAACTCAAATCGCGCCAGCAGGTCTTTCGGACTGGAAATCATAACCAGAATCTTCAGTGGCGGCTTCACTTTGAGCGGCGGAATGCGCTGCTGCAGCTCAAGGTAACGCACTACCGGGGTTTCAATGCCGAGGACGAAAAAGCGGTCAAGAGAAGGAAGATAGAGATATTCCCACGGCAAGTCGATCAGGTCCGGCGCATTCAGGCGCAGCCGCAAACGCAATCCCGCGCGGCGTTCTTCGACCTGATCGAGGCTGCTGCGCAGACAGCCGAACAACTCGTCGTGAAAAACGGCTTTGAAGAGCTTGCCGCCGAAAGTCTTGGCCGCCTGCAACTGCGGCGAGCCTGCGCCGCGTGGAATTTTGCGCGGCTTGCCGATTTTTAAAAAGAAGTCTTCTAATTCGACGGCGGAGAAGGGCAGGTGAAAACTCGTCGTGGCTTGTCCGGCCGGCGAGGACAACACGCGTGCCGTGTAGTTGTCTCCCGCCCTTTCGATGAGCAGATCAAAATCCAAATAATTAATGGTGGCCATGACAACCCGTGGTCATTGTTCAGCAGATTGTCCCAAAAGCAATTGGGGGGGGTTCAACATGTATTTGAAATGACAATAAAATTTAAAGAGTCAACTAAAATTAGTCAAGTTAAAAGTTTTCGGTTCTTGCATTACGTGCAAACAAAATAAAAAGCATAACCCTTTCGAGCTATGCTTTCAAGCCAAACTCAAAACACAATTTGACAAACACCCAAAAATTTCACATATTGTAGCCTTATTGTTTCTCCGTCACCGCCTCCAATTTCACCAGCAACTGCAACATGCTCTGGCCGCGGAGTTCTTTGGCATCGATGACTTTGACGACTTCCTGATGGCCGGGCCGCGAGATTTGCACGACGTGATTTTGGTTGGCGGTCACCGTCACTTTCAGCGGCGATTGGCCCATGAAGCGATCGTCAACGATCACGTCGGCGCCGGAAGGCGTGGTGTTGATTTGCAGGGTGAGCGTTTGTCCGTCGGGCAATGGCTGGGGGTCGGGTTCAGGAGCGGGCCGGGGTTGTTCCGGCTGCACGACGGCCGGCGGCGTGCGCGGCTTGCTGATGAGTTCTTCAATGAGAGGCATTCGCCCCGGCGCAACAGCCGGAAGCCTGGGCTGCCGGGTGAGGCGCTGAACCGCGGCAGGCGCGGCGGCTTCGGCCTCGGCGAGCGCTTCATATTGCAGGCGGAAGGACACATCTTTTTGCACCGGACGGCCTTTGAAATCTTTTTCCAGGCGGCAGGTCAGCACCGTGCGTTGCCCCGGCAGAATTTTAACCGGCTCGTCCGGCTTGATGTCGAACACCTGTTCGCGCCAGTAACCGACGGCATGATACTCGGCGCGCACTTCGTAAACGCCGTGCTGCAAGCGCAGCGGGTAGGTGTATTTCTTCGACATGTTGGTCAATTTTTCAATCGGCGCCACCTCGCGGCCGTTGACGTAGAGCACGACGTAATTGCTGTAGCTTTTGCCGGCGTCGGCGACGTTCTCGATTTTGATCAACAAATTTTCCGGAAGCTGCCGCTGCTCCCGCTCCGGCAATTGCTCTTTGGGTTTCAGCTCGCTGTAGGCGCGGTCGGTGGTGAGCCTTCCCGCTCCGCAAGCCGCCAAACCGGCGGCAAAAAACAGCGTTGCCACTCGGGCAAGCGAACGATGCCAGACGTAACGATGAGACGATGCCATGATGTCCTCCGATGATCTATTAAATTTGAAAGGCGCGTGTAAGCGGCGGCAAGCCAGCAATCATTTTAACGCCAATTGGCGCAAAAAAGTTCACCGCGCGGATTTGACGGACCAACGCGGAGAGTGAACTTTTTCAAAGTTATAAAATGAAATGGAAAAAGCAAGGAAATAAATTAGACGCTGGATGCTGCAACGTCCGAAGATGAACCGGCGTCTATTTTAAAAAACAAAAATAAGGAGGAAGGTCAAATGAAACGAACGACGCGTCCGATTCATTTTTTTCTCATGGCGATTTTGGGCTGTCTGTCGATGGCCCAGGATCGGCCGCCCGTGAAGCCGGAGCTGACGGTGAGCTGGATCATGCGCGACCCGAAATGGATCGGCAATCAACCCGGCGCGCCGTATTGGTCGGAGGATGGCAGGACGGTTTATTTCATGTGGAATCCAACCAACGCTGATGCGGATTCCTTGTATCAAGTTTCCAAAGGCGGCGGACAGGCGAAGAAAGTGCCGGCTGCCGAGCGCCAGCAACTGCCGAGCCGTTTCGGCCACTACAGGCGCGATTACGGCAAAAAAGTTTTCGAGCGCGACGGCGATATTTTTATGCTCGACCTCAAAACCGGCCGCACGACGCCAATCACCAACACCGTCGATACGGAAAGCCAACCGCGCTTCTCTTTTTCCGAAAGACAGGTGTTGTTCGTGCGCGACAACAATCTTTTTGCCTGGGACTTGACAACGGGAACGACGACGCAACGAACGGATTTCCGCAAAGGGCCGGCGCCGAAAGAGAACAAGCCGAATACCGAGCAGCAAAAATATCTGGCGCTGGAAGAATTGCGTTTGATCGCCGTGCTGAAGGAGCGCAAAGAAAAGGCCGACCAGGCGAAGAAGCAGCGCGAAAATTTGGCGCCGAAGCGCCCGAAAAAAATTTATCTCGGCGAAAAAGAGGTGCAGCAGATTCAGCTTTCGCCGGATGAGAAGTTCGTGACCTTCGTTCTTTCCCAGCGGCCCAAAGACACGCGGACGGCGATCGTGCCGAATTATGTCACGGAGTCGGCTTTTACCGAAGATCTCAACACGCGCCTGAAAGTTGGCGAGCCGCAGAGCGCTTTCGAGCTCGGTTATTGGGACATGGCGGCCGATACCGTTCTTTACGTCAAGCCGGACAGCTTGCCCGGCTTGATGGAGAAGCCGGCCTTTACCGTTGTTGCGGCGAAAAATGACACCGCCAAAACTGCGAAAGAAAACAAAAAGCCGCAGCCGCGCCCGGTGGTTTGGAACGGGCCGTTTTGGAGCGACGACGGCAAAAACGCCTTCGTCATCGCCGGCGCGCAGGACAATAAAGACCGTTGGATTGCGCGTTTGGAATTGCCTTCCGGCAAATTGACCTGCTTGGATCGCCAGCATGACGAGGCGTGGATCGGCGGCCCCGGCATCGGTTTTTTCGGCGGGGGCTGGATGCCCGATCAGCAGCGGGTGTGGCTCTGTTCTGAAGAAACCGGTTATTCGCATCTTTACGCCGTCAATATTGCGACGCGCGAGAAGAAAGCGCTCACCGGCGGTAACTTTGAAATTTCAGGCCCGTTCATTTCGCGCGACAAGAAGCGATGGTATTTCACCAGCAACGAAGCGCATCCCGGTGAGAAACATTTTTATACGATGCCGATTGAAGGCGGCAGCCGCAACAGGCTGACGGCACTGGAGGGCAACAACGAGGTTTCGCTGTCGCCGGATGGCACGATGCTGGCGATGCGCTATTCGTCTTTCAACGCGCCGTGGGAGATTTATTTGCAAGAAAACAAAGCCGGCGCGAAGCCGCAGCGTGTGACTTTTTCCACGACGGCGGAGTTTAAAAGTTATCCGTGGCGCGTGCCGGAGTTGGTCACGTACACCGCGCGCGACGGCGCCCAAGTTTATGCGCGGCTCTATCGCCCCGAGAAGCCCAACGGCGCGGGCGTGATTTTCGTGCATGGCGCGGGTTATTTGCAAAATGCGCACAAGTGGTGGTCGAGTTATTTTCGCGAGTACATGTTTCATAACTTGCTCGCCGACCGCGGCTACACCGTGCTGGATCCAGATTATCGCGCCAGCGCCGGCTACGGCCGCGATTGGCGCACGGCGATCTATCGTCATATGGGCGGCAAGGATTTGGAAGACGTCGTCGACGGCGCGAAATTTCTCACGGAAAAATGCGGCGTCGAGGCCAAACGGCTTGGCGTCTACGGCGGCAGTTACGGCGGTTTTATCACGCTGATGGCGCTGTTCACAACGCCGGAGGTGTTTGCCGCCGGCGCGTCGCTGCGGCCGGTGACGGATTGGGCGCATTACAATCATGGCTACACCTCCAACATTCTCAACATCCCTCCTGCCGACACGCTGGCGTATCGCCGCAGCTCGCCGATTTATTTTGCCGAGAGTTTAAAAGGCGCGCTGCTCATCTGTCACGGCATGGTTGACGTGAACGTGCATTTTCAAGACACCGTGCGGCTCACGCAACGATTGATCGAATTGGGCAAAGACAATTGGGAAGTGGCGATCTATCCAATGGAAGACCACGGCTTCCGCGAACCGAGCTCGTGGACGGATGAGTATAAGCGGATTTTGAAGCTGTTTGAGGAAAAGCTAAATTAGACCAATTTTAGAAGCAGTAGCTCTCAAGCAGCACAAAACTTTTGACCGAAATTCTCTGCTTGAATTAATAGTTATTTTGCCGTATATTCTTGCACATGAATTATTCGATCATCTACTACGAAAAAGAAGACGGCGATTGCCCTGTTCGAGAATTCATTCAGCAGTTCGATCCTCTTAAAGAAAGATTGATCATTTATGCTCGTTTAGCTTTGTTAGAAGAACATGGCCCTCAACTTAAACGGCCTTATGCGGATTTTCTTCGCGACAAAATTTACGAACTACGTTTTAAGATTTCCAACAAACAAGTCCGCATACTTTATTTTTTCGCTCACGGAAAAACGATAATTCTCAGCAACGCTTTTATCAAAAAGACAACAAAAGTTCCTGAGAACGAAATCGAACGCGCCATTCGTTATCGGCATGATTATTTTATGAAACACGGAGAGAAGCCATGAAGACATTTCGTGACGACTTGAACGAGATACTAAGGAACCCCACCTTCAAGAAAAGCTATGAAGAAGAAAAAGAGCGGCTCTTCATCGGTTATCAAATTCGTCAAGAAAGAAGGCGGCGTAAACTCAGCCAAAAAGATCTGGCAGAAATGGCCGGACTGACGGCCCGTCAAATTTCACAAATAGAATCGGCTGAAGAACCGGCTTTTGGTCTGGCGACGTTGGTGCAAGTCGCGTCTGCATTGGGATTAAAGCTTATACTGGTACCGCAAAGCCGCGTCGCTTACTTAAATCGTACATTACGATCTGAATTTGCTACAGCGGCATAAAATTACTATTTTCCAAACTCTCACATCAAAACAAATCCGGAATGCTGGTAAACGCAATGCGCGTCGGGGCGGCGTGTTTGACGTGGTGCATGCCGCCGAAATAAACTTTGTCGGTGCCGAATTTCACGTTGATGGCATCCATCGCCTGCATGAGCTTGGCGCGTTTGGGGTCTTCAAACAGCGAGAGATTGTGCAAATGCGCCGGAACGAGATCGAACAGGGTTGCGCCGACGCCGAGCGGTTTGCCGGCGGGACGTTGCTGCCACAAAACCTGCAGCGCTTCGAGAATGGTCAACGTGTCCTGGCATTCGACCATCGTGGTTTTCGCCGACCAGCTCCGATCGTTGACGAATCGCAGCCAAAGCTGCAAGCCGCCGGCGTAGTAATTCATTTTGCGCAGACGCATCGCGGCTTTTTGCGCCAGCTTTTGCGCGACCGCATAAGCGTTCTCTATCGTTCGTAATTCAGGCGGCAAAATATGCGAGTGGCCGACGGTTCCCTTTTGTGTTGGCGGCTCGACAAGATCATCGCCGCGCAGCCAATGCCAAAATCGCTCGCCGACAATGCCTTCCCAAACTTTTCGCAAATGCGCTTTCGGCAAGGCGCAAAGCTGCTCGACGGTTTGAATGCTGTGCAGCAGCAGGCGTTTGCGTATCCGCGGGCCGACGCCGGGAAAATCATCCAATTTGAGCGAATATAAAATCTGCGGCAAATCCGACGAACGAATCACCACCAAGCCGTCGGGCTTTTGCATGTCGCTCGCCACTTTCGCCAAAAAACGGTTCGGCGCAAGCCCGATGGAGCAGCGCAACGTCTTCCCCACTTTGTCGCGAATGGCCTGCTTGATATTTTTCGCCAGGCGCGTGGCCTTCTCGAGTTTTTGTTCGCTGCCGATCAGCCGGCACGCCATCTCGTCAATCGACATGACAACGGCCACCGGCAAGCAGGATTCAACGGCTTGCACGATGGCGTGGTGATATTCCACGTAAAGTTGATGCCGCGCTTCGATGAGCCGAATTTCCGGACAAAGCTTTTTTGCCTCGCCGACCATCGTGCCGGTTTTGACGCCGAAGGCCTTGGCTTCGTAACTGGCCGCAATGCAACACGTGCTGTTCGTCATCACCGGCACAACCGCGACGGGCTTGCCGCGCAATTCGGGACGCAGCTCCTGCTCAATAGAGGCAAAATAGGAGTTCAGATCGAGAAAGAGCCAGCCTAGCGGTTTTTTGTTGTCTTCGCTGTCGATGCTCATGTTTATTTGAAAAACCGGTTATTTACGGCAGCACAATCATCTTCCTCGGCAACACTTTATCCAAAGCCTGAAGCTGATAAAAATAAATCCCCGGGGTTAATTTGACGCGCAATCGTATTTCAATGTAAGAAAAATCCCACAAAATATGAACACCTTTTTCGATGGCAAAGCGGCTGCCGCCAAAACCTGGTTGTTTGCAAGCAGGACTTGACTTTGGAAAAAAAAAACAATATTTTTAGGAAGCACACAAACGGAGGCAAGGCTACACCCGTTGGAAATTGACGACACCAACCCGAGGTTAAGAGAACGGATCGCGCGTCCCATCAGCGCGGTGGGACGAATGGTGATCACGTCGATCGAGCAAACCGGGGCGATTTTCATTCTTCTTGGCAAAATTCTGCGCAGCAGCTTCCATCTCTGGCGGAACCGCCGCCTCGTTCTCGATCAAATGCTGCTCATCGGCGTTCATTCTTTGCCTCTGGTGAGCATCATCGCCGTTTTTACCGGGGCCGTTTCAGCGTGGCAGGCGGCGTATCAATTTGAAGGGCTTGTTCCACTCGATTATCTGGGCGCAGGAACCAGCACCGCGATTTTCATCGAGCTTGGTCCGGTCCTGACGGGAATCATTCTGGCCGGCCGCGTCGGCTCGTCAATCGCGGCCGAGTTGGGCACGATGAAAGTGACGGAACAGATCGACGCGCTCGAATCGCTGGCCATCGATCCGGTGCATTATCTCGCGCTGCCGCGTTTTTTCGCCGCGACGATGATGACGCCGGTGCTCACGATCTTTGCGGACTTTGTGGCGGTGATGGGAGCGTTCATCGTCTCGAATATTCTGATCGGCCAAGCCGCGCACGTCTTTTTTGACAGCGTGCAGTCTTCGTTTGAGCTGCGCAGCTTGCTGGGAGGCTTGACCAAAGCGCTGGTGTTCGGCGCGACCATCGCCGTGGTCGGTTGTTTTGTCGGGTTTCGCACCAGCGGCGGCGCCGAGGGCGTGGGCCGCGCCACGATTCAAGCGTTCGTGCTGTCGGCGGGGCTGATTTTGATCCACGATTATATTTTGGCGACCATCATTTTTTGAACTTTTTGGCTGTGATCGAAATTCGAAATTTACAAAAATCTTTCAATGGCAAACCCGTTTTGCGTGGCGTCGATCTCGACATTCAGAAGGGCGAGTCGCAAATCATTATTGGCCGCAGCGGCTGTGGGAAAAGCGTTCTCTTAAAACACATCATCGGCCTGATCAAACCCGAGGCGGGACAAATTTTTATCGACGGTGAAGAAGTCACTGCTTCAGCGACGCGTGATTTGTATCGCATGCGCCGCAAATTCGGCATGCTCTTTCAAGGCGCGGCGCTGTTTGATTCGATGACGGTCGAAGAAAACGTCGCGCTCGGCGTGCGTGAGCACCGCATGTTTGACGAAGCCGAAATCAATCGCCGCGTCGTTGAAAAATTGGAATTGGTCGGGCTGCCGAATACCCAACACCTGAAACCGGCCGAGCTTTCCGGCGGCATGAAAAAACGCGTCGGCCTCGCCCGCGCGCTGATGATGGACCCCGAATTCGTGCTCTACGACGAGCCGACCACCGGCCTCGATCCAATTACCTCCGATGCTATCAACGATCTCATTATCGAGTGCAACAAACAACTCGGCGTCACCTCGATCGTCGTCACGCACGACATGACCAGCGCCTATAAAGTCGGCAATCGTTTCGCGATGCTGCACGACGGCCAGGTCATTTTCACCGGCACGACGGATGAAGTGCGCAACACGAATCATGCGGTTGTGCGGCAGTTCATCGAGGGCCGCGCGGATGGGCCGTTACAAATCTATTGAAGAAATTCATAATCGTATTGCAAACTGGACAGTGAAAGCGAAACTAAATAACAAGTGAGGTAAACGATGATGCCTACTGGTGTAACTTTCGACGAGCTTAAGCAGAAAGTAACTCAATTGGCGTTAATAGAACAGCTTAAACTCGTGTCCTTTATCTGTGAGCAATTAACTGCTCAAGCTTCGGTTTCAAAAACTGTGGCATCGAAAGATGACATGCTCTTGCGCCAGAGAGAGGCCGATAAGTTATTGGCACTGTGCGATGCCGCCGCAGAAATGTGGGAAGATAAATTCGATGCCGCCGAAGACATTAGCCAAATGCGACAGAAAAGGGATGAACAGATATGGGCGAACAAGTCATAGATGCAAGTGTTGCTATTAAATGGGTGGTTAAAGGCGAGTCTTTTCGAAAGAAGGCGTTGCAATTACTCCGTGATGCAAAATTACGAGGCACGATTCTGATTGGCCCACCGTTGTTGGAGTACGAAGTTGAGAGCAACTTGCAACGGCGAGTTTATCATGGTCGAGCAACTCTCGCTGCAGCGGATGCCTCATTAAATGCCTTTTACGCCGTTGGGATTCAAATTCTTGCTCACCCAACTTTAGTTCGTCGCGCGCGTGAAATCGCACGCCAGTTTAATCAAGAACGTGTTTATGATTCGATCTATGCTGCTCTTGCTGAAATACAAGGCGGTGAGTTTTGGACGGCAGACAAAAACTTTTATGATGCCGTCAAATCTTCGTTGCTGTTCGTGAAATACTTGCCCGATTATCAATAGTTTTTAACGAAGGAAAAAGCGCGTGCCCAGATTCACCAAAAAAACCTCCGTCGAATACGTCTGCCAAACCTGCGGCCACAAAAGTCCGCGCTGGATCGGCAAATGTCCGGAATGCGGTTCGTGGAGCAGCTTTGTCGAAGAGAAAAGCGCGCCGGAGCCGAAACGCGGCGGCATCAAAGTTTTGGAGCGTGAAAAACCGCTGCCGTTGGCGGAAATCACACACGACGACAATGCGCGCATCAGGTGCAGCAGCCAGGAATTTAACCGCGTGCTCGGCGGCGGCATTGTGCCAGGCTCGTTGATTTTAGTCGGCGGCGATCCCGGCATCGGTAAATCAACATTGATGTTGCAGGAAGCCGCGGCGCTGGCGAAGCTGGATTTTTGCGTGCTCTACGTCACCGGCGAAGAATCAGCGCGGCAGACGAAAATGCGCGCGCAGCGGCTCGGCATTGACTCGTTGTACCTGTTTATTTTTGCCGAAACCAATCTCGATCTGATTTTGGACGAAGTCGAAAAACTCAAACCGAAATTGATCATCGTCGATTCGATTCAAACGATGTATCGCACCGAATTCGAGAGTCCGCCGGGAAGCATCAGCCAAGTGCGTGAGTGCGCGCTGGCGTTTCTGAATCTGGCGAAGCAGCGCGCCATCCCGATTTTTCTCATCGGTCATGTGACGAAAGAAGGCTACCTCGCCGGGCCGAAAACGTTGGAGCACATGGTTGATACGCTGCTGCAATTCGAGGGCGACCGCGATCATTTCTTCCGCATTTTGCGCTCGGTGAAAAATCGTTTCGGCAGCACGCGCGAGATCGGCGTTTTTGAAATGCACGAGCTGGGCCTGCGCGAAGTGACGAATCCCTCGGAAATTTTTCTCGCGCAGCGCAAAGAGAACATTTCCGGCTCCGTCGTCGTCTGTACGATGGAAGGCTCGCGCCCGATTTTGGTGGAAGTGCAAGCGCTGCTTACGCCGAGCAATTACGGCCTGCCGCAGCGCACGGCGAACGGCTTCGATGTTCGTCGCCTGGCGCTGTTGCTCGCGGTGATTGAGAAACGCGTTGGCTTGCGCGTTGGCACGCATGATGTTTTCCTGAATGTCGCCGGCGGCGTCGATCTCCAAGAACCGGCGGCGGATTTGGGCGTCGTCGTCGCTGTCGCCTCGTCGCTAAAAAATAGCGTCGTCAATTCACACGCGATGGTCATCGGCGAAGTCGGCCTCGGCGGTGAAATCCGCGCCGTGCCGCAAATCGACAAACGCCTCACCGAAGCCGCGAAGCTCGGCTTCAAACAAGCGGTGATTCCGAAATTGGCCGCGAAGGGCTTGCCGAAAATTCCGGGCATCGAGGTGGTGGCGGTGGAGAAGGTGGATGAGGCGTTGGATAGGTTGCTGTGAATAACGTGAAGATGATGAAGAAAACACTTGTTACTAAAACTCGCACGGATAAAACGGAAGACATGCTTCCGGAATATAATTTCGATTATCGGAAAGCCCGTCCCAACCGTTTTATCGAACGAATCGACAAAAATCGTCGTGTCGTTATTCTTGATCCCGATATCTCGAAGATTTTTACTGACTCAGAATCGGTCAATGCCGTTCTTCGCGCACTTATTACCTCAATGCCAAAAGCTGCGAAAGCGAAAACTTCTCGCAAGATATTGCAAGAATAACACGATGCATACTTTAATTTTGTGGCCGAGTCAGCCGCAGTTTCTTCAAGACACGATTATCGATTAGAAACTCACGTCAATCCGCACAAAATGGTGATTGGCGAAGGCGGTCTCGGCGGCGAAATCCGACCCGCTTGCGGGGCAAATCGACAAACGCCTTGCCGAAGCCGCCAAGCTCGGTTTCAAACACGCGGTGATTCCGAAACTCGCCGCGAAGGGATTGTCGCCGATTGCGGGAATGGAAGTGTTGGCGGTGGAGAAAGTGGATGAGGCGTTGGATAAATTGCTGTGATATTTAAGCGAAATGCTAAACTTGAATACAACTGATCATTTAGTGTAGCTAAGCTTTTTTGAATGCATAAAGAGTCATAAAGTAAGGAGCAACTTAAGATGGAAAGAACGATCAAAATCTTGTTTCTTGCCGCAAACCCCAAAGATACCATACCTCTCAGGCTTGACGAAGAAATACGAGCTATAGATCAAGCGCTACGCCAAGCTGAATTCCGAGACCGATTCGATATTAAGCAACATTTTGCTGTTCGTGTCGATGATCTACAAGCCCTTTTTCTTCGTCATAAACCTGATATTGTGCATTTCAGCGGTCACGGTAGCCCAAAAAACGAGATCATATTGGAAGATCAAGATGGAAATAGTAAGCTTCTTTCCAATCGTGCCTTAAGTCAGTTGTTTTCAGTGCTCAAGGATAATATTCGATGCGTGGTACTCAATGCCTGTTATTCTGAGCCACAGGCGCAAGCTATTGCAGAGCACATTGGCTGCGTTGTTGGGATGTCAAAAGCAATTGGTGATATAGCTGCTATTCGCTTTTCTGCAGCGTTCTACGAAGGTCTTGGATTTGGCAGAGATGTTAGGACTGCGTTTGATTTGGGTTGTTTAAAAATCGACTTAGAAAATCTCAACGAACAAGATACCCCAAAGTTATTAGCTCTTCATCGTAATCCACGAGAAATTATTTTCGTGGATAATGAAGCAAAAATAGAATCTCACACCCTCCATCAATTCCCACGCGGACCGCTGGTCGAATATCAGTGGATAAAAGATGAACTTGTGTGGGCTTATGCTAATTCGTTGGACGATCCATTTAAGGCCAAAAAGATTCTCACCAAGGCAGTACAACTGCGCCTCGAAGCTGATCCTAATGCTACCTATATACATTCAGGAGATTTGCCATTACTTGCGAATATTGGACCCTACGCATACTGGCAGGCTGCATTTCATGAAGCTTGTAGAAATGGCCCGCGGATGTTAGCTGCATTGCTATTGGCTCAACCGGACGATTTTTTTGAGCCTGCAGCAAGAACTCAACGCACAAAGCTCCTTCAACGTCTTCGCGATATGAAACGAGCCTAGTCATCACTCAAATTTAAATTGCTCGACAGATAAATATACACCATGAACAACCGATCTAAAAAATCGTCGCCAGTCGTTTTTTTACCGCTTTTATTCTTTACCTTTCTAATCTCATACATAAGTTTAGGGCAGGGTAATATACCTGAAGACTTTAAGAAGTACTTAATTATAACACACCTTTCAAAATATATGGACAAGCAGACTGATGTTATTGATAATACACTTAAAAATTATGGTTTTGTGCCAACAGCGGATAATGTGACTTGGCGATATTCTCCGGTTAACAAGAAGATTAAGATTGCATGCTCTGCTGCAGAGAAAGCAGAACCCACGATTGGTGGCAGTAAACTTCTTGCTCTCCTTGTCAAAGACCTCGCTATTCAATATGAATCCGTACGAGATAATCCGGCCCTGATTGAATTTCTCAATAAAGAAGTGTCTGCTAGTGATATTCGCTTTGCACCTTTTGAATCTAAAAGCCCTTCGGTTAAGCTACCGCTCGATGTACGTAAAGCGATTAAAACCATTGCGAACTATTACTACGGAGGGCGGTTAGGAAATCCTTATATTATTCTTAGTGAGGACTTCAAGCTTCCGGATACGCTCATTGACCGAATATTAGAAGAAAGCAGAACCCATGAAGAAATTTTCCGACGCGCGTTTAAAAAGGTACCATATCAAGAAATAGTTCCAACGATTAACCGGCTAATTGAAAAAATTGTGTTAAACTATGAAGCAGTTTTGCATGAGCTAAATCTCAAACCATTTATAAGTGAATTGTTTACGGGACTTAATGGCAGCGAGAGAAAATTTCATCATAGTTTTTATGAACACGAAAAAAACTTTTATTCTGAAAAAGCTATTATTCCCAAGTTGTCAAATCCTTTTGATTCGTACTCGACGAAACTTTTGTTGCTTTCTTATATTAAACAGAAGATTCCAGAATATAATGGTCAAGTTCATCCTTTGTGGTGCAATGGAGATTTGACGGCTGTTGAGGAAAAATGGTTTGACATATTTCATAAACTGATAAGTTCGGAGGAGTTGACAGGCCAAGAAAGAATTCTCCTATTTGAAGCTCTTAGGCAATTAGACTCATATCGAGAAATTTTGAAAACTAATGATAACGAATTATTGGCTCAGCTCGAAAAATGCTCTCGTAGCGAAAAATTAGATTGGCTTAACAAGTCAAAAAATTTGCAATTAGAAAGAGTTAAACTTGAAACTGAGATAGCAAGATTAAATAGAATTATGAACACCAAGAAGGCAATATTCACAGAACTATTGAAAATAGGCAAGCCAAATCAGATCAAAGCGGAAGCAGAAATTGAACGAATGCTTAAGGAAGGAAAGAGCAAATTAGAAATCATGCGTAAATTGCGAATCTTCATAAAACGATAGCATCTTAGATGACTTGCGTTATATTTAATCGTAGCGAATAAATGTCGGGAAGAAAATCCTATATCGAATACAAACTGTCTAAAACATAATGACGATTACTGCTCAACCAGCAACCAACTTCTCTTTCCACGTTCTTTCACAAGCCCCCAACACCCGCGCCCGCTGCGGGAAAATCACCACCGACCACGGCGAGATTTCCACGCCGGTGTTCATGCCGGTGGGCACGCAGGGCACGGTGAAAACGCTGAGTCCGCAAGAGTTGGAAGAAGTCGGTTCGCAAATCATTCTCGGCAACACGTATCATCTCTATCTGCGGCCGGGCGAAGCGTTGATGCAACGAGCGGGCGGCTTGCATAAATTTGCAAATTGGCCGAAGCCGATTTTGACGGACAGCGGCGGCTATCAGGTTTTCAGCCTCGCGGCGCTGCGCAAGATTCATGAGAACGGCGTCAAGTTTCAATCGCACATCGACGGCTCGTATCACGAGTTTTCGCCGGAAAGCGTGATTCGCACGCAGCGCATTCTCGGTTCGGACATCATGATGGTGCTCGACGAGTGTCCTCCCTACCCTTCCGAGCGGAGCTATGTCGAGAAATCAACGCAGCTCACCTCGCGTTGGGCCGAGCGTTGTTTTCAAGCGTGGCAAAATTCCGCGCCGTTGTACGGACACTCGCAGGCGCTTTTCGCGATCGTGCAAGGCAGCACGTTTCCGGATTTGCGGCGGTTGAGCTGCGAACAGTTGCTCGCGTTCGATTTTCCGGGCTACGCCATCGGCGGCCTGGCGGTCGGCGAGCCGAAAAGCGCGATGTTCGAGATGATTCAAGTGTGCAATGAATTGCTGCCGGAAAATAAGCCGCGCTATTTGATGGGCGTCGGCAAGCCGGAAGATTTGGTGGAAGCCGTGAGCCTCGGCGTCGATATGTTTGATTGCGTGATTCCAACGCGCAATGGGCGCAAAGGCCAGGTGTTCACGGCCAACGGGGCGATGAATTTGACGAATTTGATTTTCCGCGAGGATTTTCGCCCGATTGAGGAAGATTGCGACTGTTACGCCTGCCGCACGTTCACGCGCGCGTATTTGCGGCATCTGTTTCACGCCGAAGAAATTCTGGCGCTGCGGCTCGGCAGCTTGCACAATTTGCATTTTTATCATAAATTAATGGAGGGCATGCGCGGCGCGATTGCCGCCGGCAATTTTGTGGAATGGAAAAAAGGGTTTTACGCCAAATATCAAATCAAACCAGGTGAATCACTCACCGTGGATGGATCATCAACAACTCCAAAGGAGGAGGGTTAATGCCAGCTTTACTCTTTTCATTCATGGGCGCGCCGTCGGGACAGAGCGCGAATCCGCTCGCGATGTGGATGCCGATTATTTTGATTTTCGTCATCATGTACTTTTTGATTCTCCGGCCGCAGGCGAAACGGCAGAAAGAGCAGCAAAAAATGTTGGAAAGCTTGCAAAAGGGTGACGAAGTCGTTACTGCCGGCGGCATTTACGGCACCATCGTCGGCATGAAAGAAAAAGACACGATTGTGATCGTTGAGGTTGACAAAAACGTGAAGCTCAGCGTGGCGCGTTCGAGCATTTCACGAAAAGTCGTGCAATCGGAAGAGAAAAAATGACATTCACATTTGAATTGTTGCAATAAGAAAGAGGTTTATGGCGGTTTGGCCAATTCGCAAATACGGCGATCCCCTTCTGCGCAAGAAGGCGATTAAAGTCGAATCCTTTGAGGCGCCATTCCAACAATCGGCGTCGGATATGATCGAGACGATGCAGGCCGCGAAAGGGGTTGGTTTGGCCGCGAATCAAATCGGTTTGACGCACTCACTTTGTGTCGTCGATGTCGGTCTCATTAACGAAGGCGAGCCGCCGCAGGCGTTCGTGAATCCGGTTATTTTGCAGGAGAGCGGCAAGGAGACGCTGTACGAGGAAGGCTGCCTGAGCATTCCCGAAGTGAACGAAGAGGTGATGCGCAAGGAACGCATTCGCGTGCGCTATCAGGATTTGACCGGCGCGGTTCACGAGCAGGACTGCGACGGCATGTTGGCGCGCGTGCTGCAACACGAGATCGATCATCTCAACGGCGTCTTTTTCGTGGATCGCCTGAGCGCCTTGAAGCGCAAGTTGTTGAGCAAAAAACTCAAAGCCATTGCGGAAGAAGCCGCCGCAGAAGCGCGCGAGAGGAGCAAGAATGCGCCAAGCGCAGGATCTTAAAATCGTTTTCATGGGCACGCCGGAATTTGCGGTGGCGAGTTTGCAAAAACTTCTCGACCATAAAATTCCGGTGGCCGGCGTGGTGACCGGGCCGGACAAGCCCTCGGGACGCGGTTTGCAGATGCAGCCGACGCCGGTGAAGAAATTGGCGCTGCAAGCGGGTTTGCCGATTTTACAGCCGGAAAAACTTCGCGAGGCGCAATTCATTCAAGGCTTGCGCGAGTGGCAGGCCGAGGTTTTCGTGGTCGTGGCGTTTCGAATTTTGCCGCCGGAGGTGTTCACGATGCCGCCGCTCGGAACGATCAACGTTCATGCCTCGTTGCTGCCAAAATATCGCGGCGCGGCGCCGATTCAATGGGCCATCATCAACGGCGAGATTGAAACCGGCGTCACAACATTTTTTATCGAAGAAAAAGTCGATACCGGCGAGATGATTCTGCAGCGCAAAACCGCTATCGGCGAATTTGAAACGGCCGGGGAGTTGCATGATCGCCTAGCGGTGCTGGGCGCGGATTTGCTTGCCGAAACGCTGGCGCAAATTGCGGCTGGAAACGTGCAGCGACAGCGTCAAGCCGGCGAAGCGAGTCTCGCGCCGAAAATTAGCAAAGAGACGGCGGCCATCGATTGGAAAAAGTCCGGCCGGGAAATTTTTAATTTCGTGCGGGGAATGAATCCGGTTCCAGGCGCGTTTACCAATTGGCAGGGGCGCAATCTCAAAATCTTTCGCGCGCGCGTATACAACGAGGCCGCTGTCGACAACGAAGCCGGCGTCGTGGTAAAAATCAATGTTAAAGAGGGAGAACTCGTTATTCAAACCGGACGTGGTCATTTGGCCATCGACGAACTGCAGCTCGAAGGCAAACGTCGCATGTCCGCAGCGGAATTTCTGCGTGGCCATCAGATCCGGTTTCGTGAAAAACTAAATTGAACAAATTCTCATGCCAAAAACCAGCAGCAAAAACAGCAAAAAACCCTCGTCGAACGTTTTGCTTTCCCCGCGGGCCATCGCCGCCCAAATTCTCAGCGAAGCCGAGAGCAGCTCCGTTTATGTCGATCACGTCATGGAAAAGCACATGCAGCGCGCTGCGCTGCCGGTGCGCGATCGGGCGCTGGTCACGGCATTGGTGCATGGCGTGTCACGTTGGCGCGCCCGGCTCGACGCCGAGATTCAGCAGCATTTTCGCCATCATTTCGATGAGGCGCAGCCGTTTGTCAAAAACACGCTGCGCTGCGCGGTGTATCAAATGTTGTTCATGGATCGCATTCCGGATTATGCGGCCGTTGACGAAGCGGTCGAGATGATCCAACTGCGGTATGGCAACAATTTTTCGCGCTTGTCCAACGGCGTGCTGCGCAATATCCAACGCGCGCCGATGGAATGGCCGCCCCTCGAAAGCGTCGTCGCCAAAAAAGAGATGAAAACCCTGGCGCAAATGCTCAGCCATCCGGAGTGGCTGCTCAAGCGCTGGATCGAGCAATTTGGCTGGAAAGAGACGGCGGCGCTGGCCGAAGCGAATAATCGCATCCCTCCTGTCACGGTTCGCGTCGTGCGCCCGCAAGAAAATCTCAAGCCGTGGCTCGAGCAAATGGCCGGCCGCGAGGTGAAACCCGAGCCGATTAAAAACCCGCCGAATTTTTATCGCCTGCCGCATCTCGACGACATCACCGCGTTGCCGGGATTTGCGGAAGGCTGGTTTACCGTGCAAGATCCCAGCGCCGGCTTGGTGGCGCATTTGGCCGCTCCGCAAAAAGGCGAAATCCTCATCGACCTTTGCGCCGCCCCCGGCGGCAAAGCCTTGCAAATGGCCGAGATGGTTGTTGAGGGCCACGTTGTGGCCGTCGATTTCGATTTCCGGCGATTGGAAATGCTCAAAGAAACGGGGCAGCGATTGAATTTTTCCATTCATCCGGTTATCGCCGACGCCCGCTCTTTTGCCGCGGCGCCGTCCGATCTGGTGCTGGTTGATGCGCCGTGCTCCGGACTCGGTGTGCTGTCGCGGCGCAGCGATTTGCGCTGGCGCCGCCGCCAAAAAGACATAACGGATCTGGTGGAATTGCAAAAAGAAATTTTGACCGACGCCGCCGAACTGGTCAAATCCGGCGGGCGCTTGATTTACAGCACGTGCACCATCGAATCGGAAGAAAATGAGAAAGTGGTGGAGTGGTTTTTGGAGCATCACCAGAAGTTTCGTTTGGAACCGGCGCAAAATTTCGTGCACAAAATGTTTTGCGACGAGCGCGGCTATCTGCGCACGCTGCAAAGCCGCCACAATATGGACGGCAGTTTCGCGGCGAGGCTGGTCAAGTCGTAATGTCGCACAGCTAAAATCACAGTTATTGAAAATTTTCAATTTACAATTCTCAATTTGCAATTTTCAACAGGAAAAGAGAGATGAGCCAAAGTTGGTGGCGCCATTTCATTATCGCGGTTCTGTCAAATCGATTTATCAAGTTGCTTGGCAGCCTCGTCGCGCTTTTTCTCGCGTTCGGGCTGATGCTGGATTGGATGATCATGCCGATTTACACCAAACACGGCGAGGCGGTCGAAGTGCCGAACGTCGTGTCGATGCGCTACGAAGACGCCAAAAGCACGCTCGAGGCCAACGGTTTTGCCATCATCAAGTCCGAGGAGCGCGTTGATGAAAAGTATCCGATGGGGTATGTCGTCGAACAAAATCCCCGGCCGCATTCCGGCGTGAAAAGCGGGCGCCGGATTTACGTCGTGGTCAGTCAGGGCGGGCGGCAGATTGAGATGCCGCAACTCGTCGACCGATCGCAGCGCGACGCCGAGTTGATGCTCGCCAGATTCAACCTTAAACTTGGCCGGGTGGATTCGGTTTTCACCGACCGGCCGCTTGGGGTGGTCGCCCACCAGTCCGTCCCGGTCAATGCTAAAATCGGCATGGGCACGGTCGTCAATATCACCGTCAGTTTGGGACTCGACGCCTCGGATGCCACCGTGCCTTCCGTCGCCGGATTGACTTATGACAACGCCGTGCAACTGATTCGCCAGGCCGGCCTCGTCGTCGGGCAAATTACATTTAAAGAAGTCGAACAGTTGCTGCCGGAAACCGTGATCAGCCAATCACTGGAAGCGAACACGATTGTCAAACGCGGCACGAAGATCGATCTCGAATTGAGCACGCTGCCGAATTAGGCCTAACCGGGTTATGATTAAAATCGCTCCTTCGATTCTCTCCGCCGATTTTGCCAGCTTGGCCGAGCAAATTCGCCTGGTTGAATCCGCCGGCGCGGACATCATTCATTGCGATGTGATGGATGGGCATTTCGTGCCGAATCTCACGTTCGGGCCGCATATTGTCAACGCCGCGCGCCGCAGCACCAGCTTGTTGGTCGAAGCGCATTTGATGATCGCCCAGCCGGAGCGCTATATTTCGGCGTTTCGCGAAGCCGGCGCCGATCGCATGATCGTTCACGTTGAAACCTGCCCGCATTTGCATCGTGTCGTGCATCAAATCAAAGAAACCGGCGCCGGAGCTGGCGTGGCCGTCAATCCGGCGACTTCTCTCAGCACCGTTGAAGAAATTCTCCCGGATATTGATTTGCTTTTGTTGATGACCGTCAACCCCGGTTTCGGCGGGCAATCTTTTATCCCGGCCGCCATAGAAAAAATCCGGCGCAGCCGTCAAATGATCGCGGCGCTGCGCAAAGAAATTTTGATCGAAGTGGACGGCGGCATCGATAACGCGACGGCGGCGAACGTGGTTGAAGCCGGCGCCCGGCTTCTCGTCGCCGGTTCGGCAATTTTTGGCGCTGCCGATCCCGCCAAAGCTTGTCTCGAATTACGGCAGCGCGCCGAGGAAGGCTTGACTCGCACAATCATTTCTGCTCATGCGTAAACTTTTAAAGAAACTCACATCAACTTATTGGCCGCGCTTCTTTTTTTGTTTGTTGATTTTGGCTCTCGCTTGTTCGCCGGAAACTTCCGAGCCGTTGCAAGATCCCGCGCGCTTTGCCGAAGTTTATGCGAAAATACTTCTTGCCAATGAAATGGACATCGGCTCCAATGTGCAAAAATTTGAAGACGACAAAACAAAATTGGCCCGCGCCGACGCCGTGCTGCGCTCGCTCGGTTTTAACCGGCAGCAATTTGAAGCCGCCGTCAAACATTTCAGCGAGCGGCCGGAACTTTGGCAGCAAGTTTATGCTCATGTGGTCAAAATATTAGAGGCGCAAAATACTGCCGCAGATACGACAAAACAGGCAAACCCATAAATTCGCAACGCCTCACAATCTTCAACTTTGCAGGGAGTTTTATGGTGACCAAACTTGTTCTTCTCAGACATGGCGAAAGCACGTGGAACAAAGAAAACCGTTTTACCGGATGGACTGATGTCGATCTTTCTGAAAAGGGAATCGAAGAGGCAATAAACGCCGGACGGCTTTTAAAAGAAAACGGATTTGTTTTTGATGTCGCGTTTACCTCGGTTTTGAAAAGAGCCATCCGCACGTTGTGGCTGGCTTTGAGCGAAATGGATTTGATGTGGATCCCCATTCATAACTCGTGGCGCTTGAACGAGCGCTACTACGGCGCCTTGCAGGGCTTGAACAAAGCCGAAATGGCGGCCAAATTCGGCGAAGAGCAAGTGCATCTTTGGCGGCGCAGCTACGATATTCAACCGCCGGCCGTGGAAATATCGGACGCGCGTTATCCCGGATACGATCCGCGCTACAGAGACTTGGCTGAAAAAGATATTCCGCGCACTGAATGTTTGAAAGACACGGTGGCGCGTTTCCTCCCCTACTGGCATAAAACCATCGCGCCGGCGATTCAATCCGGCAAGCGCGTGATCATTACGGCGCACGGCAACAGTCTCCGCGCGCTGGTCAAATATCTCGACAATATTTCGGACGTAGACATCGTCGGGATGAACATCCCGACCGGCCTGCCGCTGGTTTATGAGCTTGATTCGAGCTTGAAACCGCTCCGCAACTATTATCTCGGCGACGAAGAAAGCGTGCAGAAAGCCGTGCAAGCCGTCGCGAATCAAGGCAAAGCCCAATAATTTCTGTTGACTTTTCGCGCTTTTTTTGTATAATTTCTTCAGTCCAACAGGCTGCTGAAAACTCTATAATTGTCATTGCGAGGCGTTTTTTGCCAAAGCAATCTCTTTGATTTCTAAAGATTGCTTCGCTGAGAAACGCTCGCAAAGACTGTTTCTTCACTATTTTTAGCATCCTGCTGATATCCCCCAATTGCGCCAAACAAGAACAGCTTAAACAGCAACGATTCACGCGATTCGTTGCTGTTTGCTTTTGTTGCAAAATTATTCTTCACTCCAAACTTCAAAGAGGCAACTATGGCTCGAATCGTACGCGGAGGCTTGATTCAGGCCTCGTTGGCAGCGCCCGCTGATTCCCCCCTGGAGAAAATCAAATCGGCAATGATCGACAAACATGTCGCGCTTATCGAGCAGGCCGCCGGCAAAAGCGTGCAAGTGCTCTGCTTGCAGGAAATTTTTTACGGCCCGTATTTCTGCGCCGAAGAGCAAATCAAATGGTACAGCACCGCCGAGCGCATTCCCGACGGTCCAACGACCAAATTGATGCGCGAAGTCGCGCGCAAACATGGCATGGTCATCGTCGTGCCGATTTACGAAGAAGATATGACCGGCGTGTTTTATAACACCGCCGCCGTGATCAGCGAGACCGGCGAGTACCTCGGCAAATATCGCAAGACCCACATCCCGCATTGCCATCCCGGTTTCTGGGAAAAATTTTATTTCAAGCCCGGCAATCTCGGCTATCCCGTTTTCGAAACGACGTTCGGCCGCATCGGCGTTTACATTTGCTACGACCGCCATTTCCCCGAAGGGGCGCGCGCGCTCGGCCTCAACGGCGCGGAGATTGTTTTCAATCCTTCCGCCACCGTCGCCGGCCTTTCCGAATATCTTTGGAAACTCGAGCAGCCGGCGCACGCCGTCGCCAACCAGTATTTCGTCGGCGCCATCAACCGCGTCGGCACCGAAAAGCCGTGGAACATCGGCGAATTTTACGGCACGAGTTATTTTTGCAATCCGCGCGGCAAAATTCTCGCCGAAGGCAGCCGCAACCAAGACGAGGTCGTCGTGGCGGATTTGGATTTGGACATGATTCGCGAAGTCCGCAACGTATGGCAATTTTTCCGCGACCGTCGGCCGGAGTTGTATGGCGAGCTGACGAAGTAAAAAGCATTTTAAATTTTAAATTGAAAATTTTCAATTTAAAATTTATAATCCCCGAATCGCATTTTAAAAAGGGATCCGATATGACACCAGAAGAATTGTCTGAACGCCTGTTGAACTTTGCCGCGAAAATCGTCGAAGTGACAGATGCTCTGCCTGATACGCGGAGTGGAAGACACATTGCGGGACAACTATTACGATGCGGTACATCGCCAGCCCCAAATTATGAAGAAGCTTGTGCGGCGGAAAGCCGTCGAGACTTCATCCATAAACTTGGCGTTACACTAAAGGAATTGCGTGAATCAAGAATCTGGCTAAAGCTGATTGCCAAATGCAAATTGCTCCCAGACAACGTAACAACATCAACCATAGCTGAAGCCAACGAACTTTGCAATATCATTGGCAAATCGGTTGTAACTGCTAAGCAGCCATCTGCAAAAAAGCAGAGCGCTGGAAATCAAGAAAAGCATTGAAAGTTTTAAATTGCAAATTTACAATTTAAAATTTTCAATTCTCAATTTACAATGCTTCCGGAGGCCTTGTGCAAAGTGATATTGTCTTTCAACAAACCAACGCAATAGAAAAATCCGATTTATACAATGAGGACCTCGCCCCCACTTCGTTGCAACAGCGCAAGTGGTCGATGTGGAATATCGCTTCGTTGTGGATTGGCATGGCTGTGTGCATTCCAACTTACATGCTCGCCGCCGGATTGATCAACGCCGGCATGAGTTGGCAGCAAGCGCTGTTGACGATTATCCTCGCCAATGTCATCGTGCTCGTGCCGATGGTGCTCAATGCGCATGCCGGAACGAAATATGGCATTCCCTTCCCCATTCTGTTGCGCGCGTCGTTTGGCACGATCGGCTCCAACATCGCTGCGATGATGCGAGCAATCGTTGCCTGCGGCTGGTTCGGTATTCAAACGTGGATCGGCGGCAGCGCCATGTATGCTTTGCTCGGCGTGCTCTTTGGATGGAAACCCGGCGTGGATGACACCGTCATCGGTTGGCTCGGCATTTCGTTGCCGCAGTTCGGCTGCTTCATGCTCTTTTGGGCCATCAACGTCGCCATCATTCTTGCTGGCATCGAATCCATTCGCTGGCTCGAAACCCTTTCCGCGCCGTTTCTCATTCTCGTCGGCTTTGGCTTGCTATATTGGGCCATTGACGCGGCCGGCGGTTTGGGCGTTATTCTCTCCGCCGAAACCGTAGCGAAAATCAAATCCACTGCTGGAAGTGAAAACGTTTCGTTCTGGAAAATCTTCTTTCCCAATCTCACCGCGATGGTGGGATTTTGGGCGACACTCTCGTTGAACATTCCCGATTTCACCCGCTTTGCCAAGAGCCAGAAAGATCAAATTCTCGGGCAAGCCATCGGGCTGCCGACGACGATGGGCATTTATTCCTTCATCGGCATCGCCGTGACTTGCGCCACGGTGATTGTTTTCGGCGAAGCGATTTGGGATCCGGTGGCGTTGCTGGCTAAATTCGACCATCCGATCATCGTGATTCTGTCACTCGTTTCCATCGCCATCGCCACGTTGACGACCAATATCGCCGCCAATGTGGTTTCGCCCGCCAACGATTTTTCCAATCTCAAACCCTCGTTGATCTCGTTTAAAATGGGCGGCATGATCACCGCAGTCATTGGCATTCTCATGATGCCGTGGCGTTTGGTGAACGATCCAGACAACTACTTTTCTGTCTGGCTCATCGGCTACAGCGCCCTGCTCGGCCCGATTGGCGGCATCATGATCGCCGACTATTATCTCCTCCGCCGCGCGCGTTTGAAGGTCGAAGATCTTTACAATCGCAGCGGCGAGTACACGTATAAAAATGGCATCAATTGGAAAGCGGTGATCGTATTGATTGTGGCGATTCTGCCTAATGTCCCAGGCTTCATTAATGCCGCTACTGGTCAAAAAATTTTTCCGGCGTTTTTTGATACGATTTATACTTATGCGTGGTTTGTGGGCTTGCCGCTGGCGGCGGGGCTGTATTATTTGGTGATGAGAGGCGCAATCAAAAACAATTGAAAATTTTAAATTGCAAATTTTCATTTTAGAATTTACAATTCATGCGGAGGGTTTTAGAAATGCTTGTTTTCGTAGACGAGGCCGGTGACGTCGGTTTCAAATTCTCGAAAGGGCCGAGTCGACTTTTGATTGTCACTATCATTCTCTTTGAAGATCATGGAGAGGCGAAAAACTGCGATCTTCGCATTGATCTATTGCGCAACGAACTGCGGCTTCCGAAGAGATTTGAATTTTATTTTAAAAGAAACTTGCAGCATGATCTGAAAACGAAGATCAATCACCCCAAGGCAAAAACTCGTTACATTAAAATGATCAAGGTGCAAGATTCGGAAGGAAATAATCTCATCCAACTCGCGGATATGATTTGCGGAGCGATCAATTGTTCGTTTTCGGAGAAGCCAGATGCGCCGGACTATCGAAAAATCATCGCCCCGCGCGAGATTTCAGTTCAGTTGATCCCAAAATGAAAATCCCCACATCTTATCCCAAATGTCTTTGGGAAAGCCACCTACGGTGACAGATCGGAACGTGGGGTACTTCTGAAAAGAATATAAAGGATTTGCTTGCAATTTTCAAGCGCTTTTTCATCATTACAACATGCACAAAATTTTCATCAGCTACAGCCGCCACGACGAAGCATTTATAGATCACCTCGTGACGCATTTACGCGTGCCGCAAATGCAGAGCACGAAGAATTGAAAATTTGAATGTGTGCTGTCATTCTGAAAGAATCCTTATAAAATTCAAGATAAATACTGAAAACAAGATTCCTACGGAATGACAAGTTCCTTTACTTTTGCAAAATCAACGAAATTTAAACTACAGCTTACGAAAGGAATCTGTCATGAATTTAGCACAAGCCAATCCCCCGAATGCCACAACGGCGGTACTAAAAACCGCAGCGGAATCCGAGCTCACTCGTGACGAAGTTCTGGCTCTGCGCAAAGAGTACGTCGCGCCGGCGACATTCATGTATTACAAAGAGCCGATCAATCTCGTGCGCGGTCACATGCAATATCTCTACGATGAGACCGGCAAGCAATATCTCGACGCCATCGGCGGCATTGTCACCGTCAGCGTCGGGCATTGCCATCCGGAGGTGATTACGAAAACCAAAGCGCAGATCGACAAGCTGCAACACGCGACGACGATTTATCTGCATCCGGCCATGCCGCTGCTCGCGAAAAAGCTGGCAGAGAAAATGCCGAGCGCGGATTTGAAAGTCTCGTTCTTCACCAACTCCGGCAGCGAGACCAACGATCTGGCGATGACGATGGCGCGGTTGTTCACCGGCAATCTCGACATACTCACCGTGCGCAATGGCTATCACGGCGCGAGTCTCGCCACGATGAGCGCGGTCGGCCACAGCACATGGCGCTTTCCGATTCCCACCACCGGCAATCTGCATCACATCGCGCCCGGCTATTGTTATCGCTGCCCATTCAATTTGAAATATCCCGATTGCAACGTGCAATGCGCGCGCGACGCAGAGAATGTGATTCGCTACAGCACCAGTGGCAAAATCGCCGCACTCATCGCCGAGCCGATTCAAGGCGTCGGTGGCACGGTGACACCGCCGCCGGAATATTACAAAATTCTTTACGACATTGTAAAAAAATATGATGGTCTTTATATCAGCGACGAGGTGCAAACCGGCTTCGGTCGCACTGGCAGCCATTACTGGGGCATTTCCAATTGGGGCGTGACGCCCGATGCGATCACGATGGCGAAAGGCCTCGGCAACGGCGTGCCAATTTCAGCCCTCACCACACGCCGGGAGATTGCCGAAGTCATGTCGCGCAAAATCTGGTTCAACACCTTCGGCGGCAATCCGGTTTCAATGACGCAGGGACTCGCCACTCTCGAAGTGATGGACAAAGAAGGCACGCAGGCCAATTCGCAAAAAGTTGGCAACTTTCTGAAAGAAAAACTTACCGGCTTGATGGACAAACATCGTCTCATCGGCGAAGTGCGCGGCCTCGGCTTGATGCTCGGCATGGAACTCGTGAAAGATCGCGCGACAAAAGAACCCGCCACCGCGGAAACCGCGGAAGTTATGGAGCGCACGAAAAACCGCGGCCTGCTCATCGGCAAAGGCGGCTTCTTCGGCAACGTCCTGCGCATCAAGCCGCCAATGTGCATCAACCGGAACGACGCGGATTTTATTGTCGACACGCTGGATAAGGTGCTTGGTGAGATTGAAACGGGAAGGGCTTAGATTGGAAGAGGCATAACATCAATGTCATTCCGTAGGAATCTTTTTTATTCACCAGCACTGAGCTTGATTACAAACAAAATTCTTCCAGAATGACACCAACAATTGGCTTTGTGGAGAGCTCAATCTAGAAAGATGGGATAATCGTAGATTTTGTTGTGATGTCCGATGAAGCGGAATTCGGCCACATCCTTTTGGGTGAACTTGAAAACGATGCGATATTTGAGATCGACTCGAAAGCTCCAAACACTGCGTGGTTTAGGATGAAGCTTTTCCGTTTGCAGGATCGGGTTGAACGGATTTTGCTTGAAAAGCTCGGTCTTCTGCGCCGCTTTGCGTTGAAGCTTCTTATCTAACGACTTGAAGAGTTTGTCGAAAGTTTTAGTCGTAACGATCTGCATCATTCGTTGATGAGCTCGAATAAGCTGCTTCTTTTGGTAATGCGCCCAGTTTGATGATCCTTTTCAGATTCACGGAGCAGCTTGAGAAAATCTTTTCGGAAAAATCCGAAGGTGTTGCAAAAACGCTCGAAGTCATCACGACTGATTTCGATGCGAATTTTGCCGTTTTTAGTTTTTTTGATTTCAGCAGCTAACTTCGTTGACATGAAACACCTCGCGTTATTCAATTGTTCAAAACCAATTTACTGAAGAATTCTCGAAGAAGCAATAAGCAAGTTTGAATTCTTTTAAGGAGAAAAACATGGCAAAGTTACTCATTCGTAACGGCGAGATCATCACCAGCATGGACAGTATGCGCGGTGATATTTATTGCGAAGACGGCGTTATTCGCGCCATCGGCGCAAAGTTGGATGTACCGGCAGGAACTGAAGTCATTGACGCAAGCGGGCAGTTTGTATTTCCGGGCGGACTCGATCCGCATGTCCACATGGAACTGCCGTTCATGGGCACAGTGAGCGCGGATGATTTTGAGTCCGGCACCGCTGCTGGCATTTGCGGCGGGGTGACGTGTATTATCGATTTCTGCATTCCGTCGCAGAAGCAATCATTGCTCGAAGCGTTGAAAATGTGGGATGAGAAATCTAAAAAAGCTGTTGCTGATTATTCGTATCACATGGCGATCACGTGGTTCAGCGAGCAAGTGGCAAAAGAAATGCAGACGGTAAAAGAAAGAGGCATTCCCAGCTTCAAGCATTTCATGGCCTACAAAGGCGCGTTAATGCTCGACGATGATGGACTCTATCGCAGTTTCTGCCGAATCAAAGAATTGGGC
>Ga0247727_10002821_pt1 | contig 39161 bp, 35 predicted proteins | sample WisWelCaveWW1625_FD_202498 | JGI IMG/M metagenome (GOLD analysis project Ga0247727, IMG submission 202498) | Biofilm microbial communities from Wishing Well Cave, Virginia, United States - WW16-25 | ecosystem: Environmental > Aquatic > Deep subsurface > Groundwater > Cave microbial mat | place... | reverse complement strand
TGGCTCCGTTTGGCCGAACTGGGCTGGCTCCGCTTGGCCGAACTCAGCCCGTCGGGATCGTCAGCCGGGGGTGGCTCCGCTTGGCCGAACTACAGGTGGCTCTCATACCCCGGGCTGCAACAATGGGCATCGAGGTGGCCATCCAGGGCTCCCCTCGCAGGCGTGGTCTCGACAGGTCGTCCTGCGTGGAATCGTCAGGGGGAGAGGTCGGCCATCGTCAAGGAGGTCGAGAGTAGCCATGAAGGTGCATCGTTCGCCTTGGATCGTGGCGTCCGTCGCCGGATTCGTTCTCGCCGGTCTGTCCGAGGGGATGAGCGCGCTCGCCCCCCCCCAGCGCTCCGCCGGCCACGCCTGGGAGAACCTGCGCGTCTGGGGCGACTTCGACGGCGATGGACTTCGCGATCTGTACGTGGTCGGGCAGGGGTCTGCCGACCGGCTCTTCCGCAACCTCGGCGATGGCCGCTTCGAGGACGTCACCGTGAACGCCAGCCTGGCGGGAGTGAAGGGCACCCGATCCGTCGAGTGGCTCGACTTCAACCGCGATCAGCACGCGGACCTGTTCCGCCTCGACGAGGCGGGACACTTGAACCTCTTCCAGGGCACGTCGTCGAGCGTGTTCGAGGAGGTCGGCGCTTCGCTGGGATTGCACTTCCAGGAGGCGGCTCTCGACGCCGAGTGGCTCGACTACGACGGCGACGGCTGGATCGATCTGCACCTCTCCACGGAAGGGGGCAGCGATCTCTTCCTTCACAGCCTGGCCGGGCAGAGTTTCGAGCCCGTTGACCTGGGAACGACAACTCTCGGCGCGGCGTCCGGAGCGCCCGAGTCGATCGCCGTTCCGGGAAACCGCGGTCCTGCGGATGCTCCCACGAGTCACTTCACGCCCGTTCCCCGCGCGCCAACCGACTATGTCCTTGCCGGTCGAACGGACCTCGCCCCACGGAGGCTCAGCGCGCGGGACTCGGCCGATCCATCCCTTGCCCCGGAAGCCGGCCAAACGCTGGATCTGACGGTCGCGACGACCTGCGTGGACAGCATCAAGGACCAGTCTGGCCCAGGATGCATCCAGGCCTCGTCGGTGCCGACGTTGGGGATGCTCTATCCGATCAGCGACAAGCTGTTCGTTGCAACGAACGGCAACGTCGGCATAGGCACCACGACTCCGACTGCCGGTGTGAAACTCGACGTTGCGGGGCAAGGCCAGTTCAGGCGGGCGTTGTACATCAACGACGACGGGCCAGCGCTTCCACCGGCCTTGCTACTGAAGAACTGCCCTGGCGGCGAGAACTTCAGTGTTGAGGCTGGCGTCCTGGGCGGCAGATTCAGCATACGAGATCAGGTCGCCAATGCACATCGATTGGTGATCGACTCGGGCGGCAACGTCGGCATCGGAACGACATCGCCAGCTTCTCCATTACACGTCGCGGCCAGCGTTCCTATTGCAGTGCTCCAGGACACGGACAGCTCCGGTGCTCAACACGCTGGATACATCAGCTTCCAAGATAGCGCGAGCCTGGAGAAGGCCTACGTCGGCTACGGCTCCGGTGACACCAACTTCAATATCTACAACCAGTACGCGAGTGGAGCGCTTGGTCTTTACACGGCGGGACAGATTCGGCTCTTCATAGAAGCGGCCGGCAACGTCGGCATCGGCACGACATTGCCCGGAGAGAAGCTGACGGTTGCCGGAACGATTCACAGCATGTCGGGCGGGATCAAGTTCCCCGACGGAACCATTCAGGCCACCGCCCAGCTCGTAGGGCCACCGGGGCCCTCAGGACCCCAGGGACCTGCCGGCCCTCAAGGTCCTCAGGGACCTGTTGGTCCACAGGGACCCGCAGGACCGCAAGGCCCGCAAGGTCCTACAGGGCCCGCGGTCACGACAACCGCGACGTGCTACAACAGTGGAGGGCTATCTTGCACTGCTGCCTGCGGTGGAGCGGCGAACACGCAGGTGGCCATCGACTTCGTAGGCCTATGCACCGTGACCTCTGACACGGGGAGTTGCACGGAGAGTAGTGTCAACAGCACTTCACATTGCTGTGTGTGCAAGCCCAGTTGCTAGAGCAGCATCACGTCGCATTGAGTTGACCCAACTCCCGGAGACGGATGGATCGATGCGTCAGCACGATGTCGCTCACGTGCCGGGGTGTGGATAGCGGCCTGCCGATGAATCATCGTATTCCGAGACTTTCGTTGCTTGCCGTCATCCTGATTGCCGTGGCCGCGCCGGCCGAGGCTCAAGCGGCCGCCACACAGTCGCTCGATGCACGACCGCTGCTGGAATCGCAGGTTCCCCGCTTCGAGCTCCGACTCAGCCTGATCGAGTTCTCGATCTTCCACGCCGCGGCGCGGAGTACGAGTATGCGACCAAGAACTTCGGCATCCGCGACGGCAGCCCGGCGTACGTCTGGGAGGGCCGCACCGTCCCGGACATCCGCTCGCTGAAGGCCTTCGAAGGTCTGGAGTTCACGTCGCCCACGTGCAGCTCCTGACGGACGCCGCTCTCCGTATTCCCCGGGCGGCCCTGCGCCACGGCGTTCGGACCTACGGCGCCATCACGCACGCCTTGCCGACGACGGAGACGTTGTCGATTCCGGCCGCGGTGCCGGCGAGCTCGAGTCCAAGCGGAAGAACCGGGCCAGTTGATGTGCGGTGGCGGCCGTGCCGACGTCCGCATCAGTCGCCGGCGCGACCGTAGCGAACGAGCAAGAGATCCTCGTCCTGGATCAGCCCGATCCCGGCAGCGTAGGTCTTGAATTCCTTCTCGCGCGGGTTGAGGCCGGAGGTCTCCTGGGTGCGCAGGCAGTTCTCGAAGTTCCCTGCCGGCGTCGCCAGGGTATGCGACAGGCTCACGACCTCGGCGCGGTCGAGCGCCTCGCCGGGTGCGATCTCCTGGTAGTAGCGCTGCCCCACGCGCGGAGCGCCGGGCACGATCAGGCCGGCGTGGGCGTCTTCCTCGCCGGCGTGCCACGCTCCAGGATGTCCCGAGACCTCTCCGTTCTTGTACACGTCCACGTCCTCTCCGAAGTAGAAGACGTCCAGCGTGCGCGGGTCGATCGCGAAGAAGTTGCGCGACACCTCGACGAGCTCCCCGTCCTCCGTCTCGCGCTCCTCGACCACGCGCGTCGTCACCGAGCCGATCTGCTTCGTCTCGTCGAGCACGGTGATCGTGAGCTCCTCGTCTCCGTCCTCCTTCGCGAGCACGAGCTGGAAGCCCGGCTCGAGCACGAAGAACGGGGCGCGGCCCTCCGCTGCGAGCGTCCGGCCCTCGAGGCCGAAGTCCTCCTGCCAGCCGTCGGGAGCGACCTTGGCGTGCTCCGGCCCAGCGGATTCCTCGGGAGCGACCTTGGCCCCTTCCGACCCCGCGGGTTCCCCGGCGGGTTCCACCGACCCGCAGCTCGACGCGAGAAACCCGGCCGCGGCAACGAACGCCAGGGAGAGCGTCCTGCGCCGTCGTGCGCGCGGCGCGTCCGTATCGAGAGGTGCACCGTGAATTCTCATCTCCAGCCTTTCCCTTCCCGCCCGAGTCCACCTCGAGCGAGCCGCAGGCTAATCGGTCGAGTCTCCCTCGGCCATCGATTCCTCTCGCCCGTCATCCGACGGTAATCAGGCGCCGGCCGTCGTCACTGGGGGGGTAATGCCCGCCCCTCGCCGACCGCGTAGGTATCGGGCGTTCCGTTCCCCACAACCTGAACCGAGGAGAAATCCATGCAGCCGCCCCGCACTTCCCGCTGCGCGTGCTCGCGCACAGACCTTGGCCGAGGAGGATCGGCACGAGCCCGACTTCCACCCTGTCAACGACACCTGCCTCGAGCAGGCTCTGGAACAGGACTCCACCGGATGTCCTTGCCGGGCGCCCTGCGCGGCATGCCCCCGCCTAGTTCGAACGCACCAGCCTCCGTCCTTCGGGGTAGGCGATCTCGCTCGTGTACTCGATCGTCCGCTTGCCGCCCTTCGGGATCTCGAGGACCCAGGTGAGGACGCCCTTCTCCTCGCGCTCCTTCTTCCAGCGCGCGGCGTCCGAGGGCTCGGGCTTCGACAGGGCGAGCTCGACCGCGATCCGATCGTCGCGCGGGCGGGGCAGGACCTCCTGGACGAAGACCTCGACCGAGCCGCCCTCCGACTTCGTGAACGCGCCGTGGTTCTCGAGCACGATCCGCCAGGACTGTTTCTCGGTCACCTTCGACCCGAAGAGGCCGGGCCTCTCGCGCCCGCCCTCGAGCTCGATGCGCTCGAACGCGAGGCCCGGATCGGCGCCGAGGTGCAGCAGGAGCTCCTCGCCGGGCTGCACGGCCTCGAGCGCGGCCTGTCCGAGGAAGTCCGCGCCGAAGAAGACCGAGGCCGTCCCGGGAAGGAGCGTCCATTCGCTCGTGTTCTTCGCGCGCGCGCGCAGCCACACGTTCGCGTCGGCCGCGGGCACGCACACGTGCTCGGGCTCGACTTCGAGCGCGGCGCGGCCGACGAGCACGGTCGCCGGCTCGTCGCGCGACTCGATCGTCTCCGCTCGTGCGACACGGAAGCGCACGGAGAGGCCTTCCTGGGCGACCTCGGCGAAGAAGCGCTTTCTCTCCACGAGAGCGAGGCTCGCGGCGTCTTTATCGTCTCCGACGTAGCCGAGCCCCTTCAACGCCTCGGGCTCGCCGGCTGCCGGGCTCGCGGGCGCCTCTCGCCGGTCGAGGGCAACGGGCTCGTGGAGCGAAAGCCACACCGGCGCGGGCTCCGGCCCCTGGGTCCCGCGCTCGGGCGCCGCCGTCGAGAGCAAGAGCGCGACGTCGCGCCAGTCCTCGCCGCTCCGCTGCCAGACGCGCGCGCGGTAGACGAGCTCGACCTCCGAGAGGTCCTTCCTCGCCCGCAGGTCGTAGGCCGGCTCCCATCCGGCGTTCGCGACCACGTAGTCGAGCTCGAGCGCGCCGGGTCTCCCGTCCGTGGCGACGAGATCGACGATCACGTCGCGCAGGGTCACGCCGCCCGATCCCTCGCAGCGTCCGAGCTCGTTCCGCGCGTCCCCGAGCTCCGTGCGCTTGGCCTCGATGCGCCAGACCTGCTCGCGCGACTTCGTGCGCACCTCGGTGAGCTTCGCGCCGAGGTAGGCGAAGCTCTTCTCCCAGGCCTCGGTGTCGACGTGACCCTGGCGCACGCCCTCCTTCTCGTCCTCGCGCTCCAGGCGCAAGAACGCGACCAGGTGCTCCTCGAGCAGCCCGAGCGTCTCCCGATCGTCTTCCAGGGCGGCGAGCTCGCGCTCGAGACCGCGCACCTTGTCGCGCAACGCCTGGACGCGCTCGTCCGGCACGCTCGGCTGGAAGCGGTCGCGTGTCTCGACGCCGACCACCTCGCCCCCCTCGTATCGAACGCGCACGCTCGAGGGATCCATCGCGGCCGGAAGGCCCGCGAACACGAAGCGCCCTCCAGCGCCGGGAACCGCCGCGCGCCTCTGGATGGAGGCCGAGCCTCCGTAGACCGTGACCTCGGTGATGTTCGAGTCGAGCGGAGAGGGTTCGTCGCCTCCGCCGGAGGGAAGCGCGACGAAACCCGTCAGGACGCAGGCACAGATCACGTTGAGCATGGGATCTCCTCCGAGAATCCGAGTCCGGATCCCGACCCCATTCGCGAACGCTGGGTGCGGGACCCGGGGGGAACGTATGGAACCACCGGTCTCTTGGGGCGGTCTCTTGGATCGGATCCTACGCCGTCGTCCTGGTCTTCGCCCCCCCGCGTCCAATAGGGCGGTTCACGAGCCGGGGCTCGCCTCTGACTCGCGCATCTCGATCGCTTCGAGCCAGGGAACGAGCGCCTTCTTCTCCGCGGCCACCTTCTCCGGCCAGAGCGCGAAGAGCACGAGGTTGCGCCCCTCCTGGGCCAGGTTCACGCGGATCGAGTCGCGCCAGGTGCCCGCCTTCGTGAAGGCGCGCTCGGTGACGAAGGGCGCGCGCCAAGTCCCCCACTCCATCTCGTTGCGCTCGAGCAGGGTGTGCCAGTCGTGGGGCTTCCTCTCCCATTCCAAGACCTTGCGGCTCGCCTCGTCGTCGACCCGGATCCGTCCGTCGTCGTCGACCTCTCCCTCGTACTCGAAGAGCGAGCGCACGCCGGCGGCCGAGGGGAGCTCGATCAGGAGCACCTCGACCGGCCCCGCCCCGAAGGATGCATCTTGGGTGGCGTCCGGGGCGGCGTCCGGTCCGGCTGCCTTGCGCGTCAGGCGCAGGACGACCTCCCCGGAAGGAGCCTTCGTGGCCTCGGCGAGCTCGAAGCCCGCGGGCGGATGGTCCTCCCGGAAGAATGCCGCCAGGAGCTCGGCGCCATCCACCTTTCCCTCGCGCACGAGGAAGGGCGTCGCGAGGAGCAGGAGGAAGACGAGGAGCCCGAACGCGATGCCGTAGACGCAGCCCGCCTTCTCGCGCTCGGAGGTCCCCGGGTAGGCCAAGGCTCGTCCTACTCCTTCCATACGTCGAAGGGCTCGAAAAACCGCACGACCGCCGCGTCGTCGAACGGTTCCTGGGAGCCGACGCGCCGCATCTCCACCACGATCTGATGCCCGGGACGGCTGACGTCGACGCGAATTCCGGGTCCCAGGTCCTCGACGGATCCCTGGCCGCCAAGGGTCCTGAAGCGCAGCGTCCGCACCTCGCGCCCCTGGACCTCGATCTCGGCGACCACGGGGTCCACGGGTTTCCCCAGGCCGAAGAGCGTACCGCTCGGATCGGGGTCGAACATGTTCTCGAACTCGGCCGGATCCTGCTCCTTGAAGTCCAGCACGGTAGCGATGTGGCCGGCGGACCTGTCGCGCAGCGTGTACATCTCCATCACCCTGTCGAGGAAGGGCACGGGATTACCGAGCTCGAGCTCGAGATTCGCCGGTCGCTCCTCGAAGGGCAGGATGCGCGCTAGCTTCGGCCACTGCTTCTCCGGATCGCGCGCCTCGCGGATCGTGTCGACCATGAGCCAGCCGACCACGGCCGTCAACACGATGGCCGCCAGGCACCCGCAGCCGCAGCCGTAGAACACCCACCTCGGGATGCGCCGCTTCTTCGGGGGTGCGTCCATCGCCTCCTCGTTCCACTCGACTTCGTTCATGGTGCTCGATGGGGTCATGGTCCTCGGTGCCCTCCTCTACTCGACGGGGAGGGCGCCCCGTACGCCGCTCCGCACGCGCGATTTCCGTCAGTCCCAGGCATAGAACCCTCGCCCGCTCTTCTTGCCGAGCTCGCCGCGCGCGACCTTCTCGCGCAGGAGCTGCGGCGGCTCGAAGCGCGCGCCGATCTCCTGCGCCAGAACCTCGGCGATCGAGAGGCGCACGTCGAGCCCGACGAGGTCGGTGAGCTCGAGCGGCCCCATGGGGAAGCCGTAGCCGAGCTTCATCGCCTTGTCGATGTCCTGCGGAGTGGCGACGCCGGCCTCGACCATGCGGATCGCCTCGAGCCCGAGGACGAGGCCCAGGCGCGAGGAGGCGAAGCCCGGCGAGTCCTGGACGCGGATCGGGTCCTTTCCCATGCGGCGCGCGAGCTCCAGCGCGAGCGCGACGGCTTCGGCGGAGCTCTTGGGCGCCTGGACGACCTCGACCAGCTTCATCACGTGCACCGGGTTGAAGAAGTGCATGCCGAGCACGCGCTCCGGATCGCGCGCGGCCTCGGCGATCTTCGCCACGGAGAGCGAGGAGGTGTTCGTGGCGAGCAGCACCTCCGCGCCGAGCGACCGGCCGAGCTCGCCGAAGAGCTCGCGCTTGAGCGCGAGAGTCTCGGGCACGGCCTCGATCACGAGGTCGACGCCGCGGATCGCCGTCCCGAGCTCCGTCGTGACCGAGAGGTACGCCAGGGCGCGCTCGCGCGCCTCGGGTGCGACCTTCTTCTTCTCGACGCCGACGTCGAGGTTCCCGCGGATGCGCTGCAGCGCCTGGTCGAGGAAGCCCTGCGCCACGTCGTAGAGGCGCGTCTCGATGCCGGCGAGAGCCAGCACATGGGCGATCCCGTGTCCCATCGTGCCCGAGCCGAGCACAGCGGCGCGCTCGACCTCGCTCGCTTTCTTCATGCTGGATTCCTCACGCTTCAGGGTACGAGGACGATCTTGCCCTGGACCGAGCGCTGCTCGAGGAGTTCATGGGCCTTGCGGATCTCCGCCAGCGGGAGAACGCGGTCGACGACCGGGCGGAGGACCCCGCGCGCCACGAGCGCGAAGATCTCGGAGAGCGCCGAGCGCGGCCCCATCGTGCTTCCCAGGATGGAAAGGCTCTTGATGAAGAGATGGGGCAGGAGGACCTCGACCGTCGCGCCGGTCGTCCCGCCGCAGGTGACGAGCCGGCCCGAGCGGGCGAGGCACGACATCGAGGTCTTCCAGGTCGCGGGGCCCACGTGCTCGACCACCACGTCCACCCCGCGCCCGCCGGTGAGATTCTTCACTTCCTTGCCCCAGTCGGGCCGCGAGGAGTCGACCGCGGCCTCGGCGCCGAGCTCGAGCGCGAGCGCGCGCTTCGCCTCGCTCCCCGCCGTGGCGATCACGCGCGCCTGCCTCGAGCGCGCGATCTGGATCGCGGCCGAGCCCACCCCGCTCGCGCCGCCGAGCACGAGCACGGTCTCGCCCGGCTTCACCTGCGCACGCAGGACGAGCATGCCCCAGGCGGTCAGGAACACGAGCGGCACGGCCGCGGCGCGCAGCGGGTCGACGCCCGCGGGGAGCGGCGTCAGGAAGCGCGGCTCGAGCACCACGTACTCGCAGTCGTAGCCGTCGGCGTGCTCGCCGCGGATCCCGTAGTCGCTCGCGAGGTGATCCGTGCCCGCGGCGTCCTCGGGCGATTTCCCCGAGCTGAAGCCGGGCTCGAGCACGACCTGGTCGCCCACGGAGAGTCCGGAAACGACCGCGCCGAGCGCGACGACCTCGCCCGTGCCGTCGCAACCCAAGGTGCGCGGGAAGGGCACCGGGAAGCCGGGCATGCCGCGCCTCACCCAGAGGTCGAGGTGGTTGACCGAGACGGCGAGCACGCGCACGAGCACCTCGCCCGGCCCGGGCTCGGGCCGCGGCACGTCTTCGACGGTCAGGACCTCCGGTCCCCCGTGGGCGTGGATGCGCGCCGCCTTCATGGCATCTTCCCGGGACGGCTAGCGACCGCGGAAGCGCGCCGTGCGCTTCTCGTTGAAGGCCGCGATCCCCTCGCGTGCGTCCTCCGAGGCGAAGAGCCGCGCCTGGAGCTCGCGCTCGAGCGCCAGGCCCGATTCGAGCGGGACCTCGAGCCCGCTCGCGACGGAGCGCTTGATCGCCCCCACCGCGAGCGGCGCCTTCCCCGGCGCGCAGAAGCCGTGCGCGTAGTCGAGCACCTGCGCGAGGAAGCTCGCCTCGTCGGGGGCATCGAGCACATGGTTGACGAGGCCCAAGCGCTCGGCCTCGTCGTAGTCGAAGAGCTTGCCTTCGACCATGAGCTCGATCGCGCGCGCTCTTCCCAAGACGCGCGCCAGGCGCTGCGTCCCGCCCGTGCCGGGCAAGACGCCGAGCGCGATCTCGGGCAGCCCGCACTTGCCCGACCCGCGCCGCGCCAGGCGCAGGTCGGCCGCGAGCGCGATCTCGAGCCCGCCGCCCACGCAGTGCCCGCCGAGCGCCGCGAGCACGAGCTTCTGCGTGTGCTCGAGCCGCAAGAGCGTCTCGTTCGCGTGCAGGCAGAAGGCGTTCTTGAAGCTCGGCGTGACCCGCTGGAGCATCTCGACGTCCGCGCCCGCGCAGAAGAACTTCTCGCCCGCCCCCGCGAGCACGAGCACGTGCACGTCGTCGTCGAAGCGCGCGGCGAGGATGCCCTCGTCGAGGTCGCGCATCATCTCGTGCGAATAGCCGTTCGCCGGCGGGTTCCTGAGCGTGAGCAGCGCGACGCCCTCGCCGGAGGCGTAGGTCGCCTTGCCGTTCGAGAGCGTGCGCGGCGCGAGGAGGTTCACCATGGTCGAGCGTGTGGAGCAGGCCGGCCGGGACCAGCCGGGAAGCGGGCCGATGTTCTATCAGAAGCCCGCACGGGGAATCGTAGGATTCCGGGCCGTCCCCCAGCCCCGGAGGCCCTGGATGTTCCTCGGCGCAGCTCTTCTCGCACTCTTCGCTCAAGAAAGCCCGGGGGAAACTCCGGCGCAGCCGGCGCCGCTCCCCGTCACGGCCGACGACGTGCGCGCCGCCGCGCGCGTGCTCGGCGAGTCCTTCAGCGACGCCGAGATCGAGCTCATGCTCGCGGACCTCGCGCAGACGCGCGCAGGGCTCGAGCGGCTGCGCGCGAGCGCGCTCCCGAACGATCTCGCGCCCGCGCTCTTCTTCCTGCCGGAGCTCGTGCAGGGGAGCTCCGGTGACAACACAGGGCCGGGCGCGCCGCAGGCGCGGCCGGATTTCGCCTGTCCTCTGCCCCCCGTCTCATCCGACGCCCCGAAGCGCCCCGCCGACCTCGAGGAGCTCGCCTTCGCGGACATCCGCACGCTCGCGCGGCTCGTCCACGGCCGCTCCGTCTCCTGCGAGGAGCTCGCGCGCCTCTTCCTCGAGCGCCTGGAACGCCTCGACCCCGCGTTGCACTGCGTGGTCACGCTCACGGAGGATCGCGCGCTCGAGCAAGCTCGAGCGCTCGACCGCGAGCTCGCCGCGGGCCGCTGCCGCGGCTTCCTGCACGGCATCCCCTGGGTCGCGAAGGACCTGCTCGCGCTACGCGGAGCGCCGACGACCTGGGGAGCGGAGCCCTTCGAGAGCCGGCGCCTCGACACCGACGCCGCCGTGGTCGAGGACCTGGATCGCGCCGGCGCGGTCCTGATCGCGAAGGTCTCGCTCGGCGCGCTCGCCTGGGGCGACGTGTGGTCCCGCGGCACGACGCGCAACCCCTGGAACCCGAAGCAGGGATCGAGCGGCTCCTCGGCCGGTTCGTCCGCCGCCGTCGCGGCCGGCTGCGCGACCTTCGGCATCGGATCGGAGACGCTCGGCTCGATCGTCTCGCCCTCCGATCGCTGCGGCTGCTCGTCGCTCCGGCCGAGCTTCGGGCGCGTCAGCCGCTTCGGCGCGATGACCCTCTGCTGGACGATGGACAAGCTCGGGCCGATCTGTCGCACGGCGGAGGACGCCGCCCTCGTCTTCGCGGCCATCCAGGGCGCCGATCCCCGCGATCCGGCCAGCGTGAGCCGGCCCTTCGATCCCTTCGCGTCCGCGGACGTGCGCGGCTGGAAGCTGGGCTACCTCCCGGAGTCGCTCGAGGAGACGCCGTCGTATCAGACCACGCTCGACGAGCTCACCGCGCTCGGCGTCGAGCTCGTCCCCGTCGAGCTGCCGGAGTACCCGGTCAGCGAGATGCTGATCATCCTCACCGCCGAGGCCGGCGCCGCCTTCGACGACTTCTCGCGCGGCGCAGGGGACGACGAGCTCCACCGCCAGGGACGCAACGCCTGGCCCAACGTCTTCCGCGCGGCACGCTTCGTCCCCGCGACCGACTACGTGCGCGCGAACCGCCTGCGCACCCGGTTGATCGGCGACTGGGACCGCGCGCTCGAGGGCGTCGTCGCGCTCGTGCACCCGAGCTTCGCGGGCAGCGTGCTCTCGGCCACGAACCTCACGGGACACCCGACCTTCGTCGCGCCCGCGGGCTTCCGCGAGGACGGGACGCCCTTCAGCGTGTCCTTCACCGGGCACCTCCACGGCGAGACCGAGCTCCTCGCGCTCGCGCGCGCCTGGCAGGCAAGGACGAGCTACGAGGAGCGCCACCCGGTGGTCGACCCGACGCCGACGGAGGCCTACCTCGTGCCCGAAGAAGAGTGAGCGGGCGCTCGGGCCTCGGCTCGGGCGCGAATGGCCTCGAGCACGCGCCGGTGGATCGAGTGGATGATCGCGTCCGACCACAGGCGCCAGTATCCGCTCGGCCACATGCGGTTCGAGTACCAGGTCGTCCCGACGAGCCGCGTTCCACCGCCCTCGAGCGGCACGAGCAAGAAACGGCCGCGATGGGATTCGAGGTAGTGCTCGAGGTGCGGCGCGGCGATCTCGGGATAGGGTGAGAGCTCGCGCATCGACGGCGGCTGCTCGACCACGCCGAACTCAAGCGCTCGCGGCTCGTCCCAGACCTCGATCGGCTCGACGAAGGCCCCGGTCGAGAACACGCAGCGGCGTACGGCCCCCACGCCCGATCCCTCGATCTCGGCCCGGATCGGATAGGCGACTCCCGCCCGGAAGAGGAGCTCGGTCGGCGGCGGGAGCTCGGCGAAGGCCACGATCTCCCGCCACACGATCTCCGGCGGCGCCGCCACGTCGAGCGCGGTGGAGAGCTCGATCCATTCCGGCTGCGGCTCGACGCGCTTCTCGAGAGCGCAGAAGAGCGGGAAGAAGAGGGCGATTCCTCCGAGGACGGCCCCAGGCTCGGCGGGAGTCCGCGATCGCTGCAGCACGTGGCCCACGCAGGCTCCGAGCAGCGCGATGGGGAGCGCGATCGGGATCGCCATGAGGATGCAGATCACGCCCTCGAGGGCGCAGAGCAGGATCGCGAGAGCCGTGAGGCCGAGCGCAGCCATCGCCACCGCGATCGAACCGCGCAACGACCGCGGCTCGCGGTAGCCGTGGATCCAGGCGGCGGCGAGGCCGAGCAGGAAGGGGATCCCGAGGAACAGGCCCCAGCCGTAGTCACCGAGCCGGGATGCGGCCAGGAAAACGAGCCCCGTCGAAGGTGGAACGACCAGCACGACCGAGAGCGCCGCGCTCGCGAAGGGATCGCGCGGCGCGATCCGAAGGAGCGAACGCGCGCGGGCGGACAGGCCCTCCGTCTTTCCCGGTTGCGCGGGCAGAGCGCACAAGACGAGGAAGAGGAGCACGTTCACGACCGGGACGAAGAAGAGGAGCACGAGACCGGTGGGGAGTCCCGCGGAGCGCAAGCGCGCCAGCGTGAGGACGATGCCGCTCCACGCGAAGGGCAGGGCGGCGAGCGCGACGGGGAGGAGCGCGCGCCCTTGCTCGGGGCTGCTGGACAGGGCGCCGAGGAGCCTCCCCGGCACCCAGTAGATCCATGGCCAGTGGACCCCCGGGTCGCGCACCTCCGGCCAGATCGCTTGGTCGATGGCCAGCTTCGCGAGCGCCAGGACGACGCCCCAGAGGGCGTAGGGGGCGCGATCGATCGTCCCCTTCCAGCTCCAGAGATCCGCGACCCGCAGCGGGCGCATGGCTCAGGACGGCGGCGCGGGGCGCATCCCCTGCTCGAAGCGCCGGATCGAGACGAGCAGCACGAGGGCGAGCGCCACGAGCGCCCCGAGCACGTAGAAGAGGCTCGCGCGGAAGCCGACGAGGACGAGCGGCAGCGACGGGTAGTCGCTCCAGCGCTCCTCGTCGACGGGGATCGAGGTCAGCATGCCGAAGAGCCCCGAGAGCACGATCGCGACCGACCAGAAGGTCGACCAGAAGCGCGCTCGCCCGGGGTTCCCGCACAGCTCGATCAAGAGCACGTCCAGCGGGCGGCGCAGGACGAGCACCAGGAAGACGGCGAAGCCCACCGTCAGGGAGACACACACCAGGAACGCGGTCATCGAGTTCATCGCTGGGTCCTCCGGCCTTTCTCCTTCTTCTTCTTCTTCTTCTTCTTCTGCGCGGTCCGCACGAGCATCCCGATCCCCAGGCGCTGGACGAGCCCCCCCTTCAGGAAGGAGTCGGCCATCGAATCCGCGAGACCGACGAGCCCCTCGATCTCGCGCAGGCGCTCGGCGAATACGCGCGCCTCCCGGGATCGGTCGCTCTCGAGACGCGGGATCCAGGCCCGCAAACGCTCCAGGACTGGATCCCACTCGCGTCGTTTGCGGGCCTGCACGATGCCCCGGATCGCCCGCTCGAGATCGGTCACGGCGCGGAAAAGGTGCTGGCGCGACCCGTCGGACCGCGACGTTTCGACCAACCCGAAGTCGCGCAGCTCGCGGGCGGCCATGCTGACCGCGCCGCGGCTCATCGAGAGCCCCTGCATGACTTCCTCGGCGGTCGAGCCCTCTTCCGCGGCGAGCAGCCAGGCGTAGACCCGGCCCGTCGCCGGCGCCACGCCCCACAAGGGGCCGAGGCTCCCCCACAGGGCCACGAAGTCCCCGCGCACGTCCTGGAGCTCGGCCATCCCCGACAGGGTACCGGGTGAAGCCTGAACTTTCAATAGTTTTTGAAAGTTACTCCAGGAGGAAGCGCGGGATGCCGATCTCGGCCACGCGCACGCGGCCGCAGAGCTCCGGTCCCCGGCCGCGGCCTATCCCGGGTTTCTTCGCCACGAAGGTCACGGTCGCCTCGGCCCGCACTGCCTCCCCCAGCACCTCGCCCGAGTCCGCGTCGAGCCCGCTCGGCAGGTCGACGGCGAGGATCGGCCGGAGGGAGGCGTTCATCCCGCGCACGAGCGCGGCTTGCAGGCCCGCGAGCGGCCGCGCGAGGCCCGTGCCGAAGAGCGCGTCGACGAGGAGCGCCGCCGTACGGAGCTCGGCCGCCCGAACGCGCACGGTCTCTTCGCTCTCGACGAACTCGATCGGCCGGCCGAGCCCCTGCCACAGCCTCGCGTTCGTGCGCACCTCCTGCGAGGCGGCCTCGAGCCTCGCCCTGGAGCCGGCGCAGAGGACGCGCACCTCCCGGCCGCGGTTCCACAGCGTGCGGGCGACGACCAGGCCGTCCCCGCCGTTGTTCCCCACTCCGCACAGGACGAGGACCCCCTCGCGCTTCGAAGTCAGCATCTCGAGCGCCGCGTCCGCACACGCTCGTCCGGCGTTCTCCATGAGGAGCAGCGCGGGGATCCCGTACTCCTCGATCGCACGCCGGTCGAGCTCGCGCGCTCCTTCGCGGGTGAGGACGAGCTCGGGGACGCCCACGCCGAGACGATCGGGAGTCGAACGGCTCCCGTCAAGGCGCGCGGAGGTCGATCGCGATCGAGAGCCCGCCGGTCGCCTCCGCGAGGGCTTCCCAGCGCTTGCGGATCCGCGGCGGAGCCTCGACCAGGATCGAGTCGACGGCGACCTCCGCTGTGGCGTTGCGCTCGAGGAAGAGCGGCACGAGGAGCTCGAGCTGGTTCCGGCGTCCGCCGGTCGGGACCCCATCCGTGAGCACGAGCAGCGTGTCGACCTCGGGATCCTCGAGCGCGAGGAGCGCCGCGTCCCAGAAGTTGCCCGTGCCGCTCTCCTTGCGGTCCTCGAAGAACCGCGCCGCGGACTCGACGTTCTTCCGCGTCGCCTCGACCAGGCTCTTCTGCCAGGGACGCGGCGTCTCGGTGAACGGGATCAGGTTGAAGCGCGTCGTCTCGGGCAGCCCTTCCAGCGCCTCGCGCAGCTTCCGGTCGACGACCTCCTTCTTCGTGCGGCCGTCGGACCTCTGCTTCCAGATCGAGCCGGAGAGATCGATCAGGATGGCGAGACGGGTCGAGAGGATCGGCAACCCCGCGAAGGAGGCCGCCGTTCCTCCCTCGGGCGGCGCGGCGACGCGCGTGGCCAGGGTTCCCTTCCAGTCCTCGGGAAGGAGCCCGGCCCAGTCCCGCCAGGGCCGCGGGTCCAGGGGATGCTTCAGGCCCGAGAGGCGGCGCAGGTCGTCGAGGATGCGGAGCGAGAGGCGTCCTTGCTCCTCGGCCTCCATCCGGCTGATCAGAAGGAGCACGGCCGCGCGCGTCCCGAGCTCCGCGAGCGCATGCGCCGCGCTCGTGCGGACCGCACGCGCGGGATCCGACGCGAGACGGGCGAGCTCGGTCTCGGCGGAACCACGCTCCGCGATCCGCGGGAGGAGCCGTGCCGCAGCCGCCCGGAGTCCGGGAGCGCGTTCCTGCGCAGCCCCGAGGACCTGCGGGCGAGCCTCTTCGGGATCGAGCAGGGCGAGCGCGAAGAGCGCCCGGGCCCGCGCCAGATCGTCGCGCTCCGAGGAAGCGAGACGCTGGACGAGCGGCAGCAGCCCCTCCACGGCCTCCGGAGAGAGATTCTCCTCCGCGGCGAGCCTCTCGACCGAGAAGAGCGCCATGCGGCGTGCTTCGGGATCCGGATCGCGGAGCCCCTCGGCGAGCGCATCGGCCTCGGGCGGGAAGGATGAGCGGCCGAGGGCCTCCGCGGCGCGCCGGCGAACCCAGGGATCTCGGGCACCGAGACCCTCCTTCCCGCACAGGTGAGGGAAGGCCTCCTCCGGAATGCCCCCGAGCAGGACCTCCGCCGTGTCCGCGACCTCGCCCTTGGGATCGGCGAGCGCGAGGACCACGTGCTCCCAGGCGGCTTCGGACCCGAGGCGGGCGAGCGCCTCCACGGCTCGCTTGCGCACCCACTTGTCGCCGCTCCGCAGTTCGGCGACGAGCGGCTTCAGGGTCGCTTCTTCCTCACGCCTCGAGCCTTGCGCCCTCATCGAGAGGAGCGGGGGCGAGAGGAGCGGGAGCAGGAAGACCCCCCACCAAGAGAGCGGGCGTGCAACGAGTGCTGCCATGGAAACGCCTGGACCGCGCCCGCCCCGCCCGGTTTCACCCGGGACCAGCAGACCCGCGTGGTAGCTTGCCTGGTTTCATGGACATCCTCGTGATCGGCGCGGGAGTCTCCGGGCTCACGGTGGCCTGGAAGCTCCTCGAGCGCGGGCATGCGGTGCGCGTCATCGCCCGCGACCCGCCCGCGCGCACCACCTCCTCCGTCGCCGCCGCGCTGTGGACGCCCTTCGAGGTCGAGCCCGAGGAGCGCGTGGTGCCCTGGGCCATCGCTTCGCTCCGCGCGTTCCGGGAGCTCGCGCGCGTCCCCGGGAGCGGGGTGCGCCTCCACGCCGGCACGGACCTCCTCGCCGGGCCCGGACCCGTCCCGGGCTGGGTCGCCGCCGCGGGCGGCGCGCCTCTCGCGCGGAGCGAGCTCTCGAGCGGCTACGCCACGGGCTGGCGCCTCGAGGCCCCCGTGATCGAGATGCCGATCTACCTCGCCTTCCTCGAGCGGCGCGTCCGATCGCTCGGTGGAACGATCGAGGAACGCGAAGTGCACTCCCTCGCCGAGCTCGAGGATTCGGCCGAGGCCGCCGTGCTGTGCGTCGGCCTCGGCGCGCGCGAGCTCCTCGGCGACCGCGAGTGCTTCCCGATCCGCGGTCAGGTGGTGCGCGTCGAGAACCCGGGCCTCGAGCGCTTCCGCGTGTTCCACGACGGCCCGAACGACTTCGGCTACGTGATCCCGCGCGCGCGGGACGTCGTGCTCGGCGGCACCGCAGAGCACGGCGACGAGTCGCTCGCGCCCCGCGCGGACGAGACGCGCAGGATCCTCGCTCGCTGCACTGAGCACGAGCCGCGGCTCGCCGGCCTCGAGGTGCTCTCGATCGGCGTCGGGCTGCGCCCGGGCCGCACCGAGGTCCGGCTCGAGGCCGAGCGCACGAGCGGCGGGCTGCTCCTCGTGCACGACTACGGCCACGGCGGCGCGGGCGTCACGCTCTCGATCGGCTGCGCGGAGGAGGTCGTGGGCCAGATCGAGTCCGCCTCGGTGGTCTGAGAGGAGAAACGCGGCCTCTTGGACCTCTTGCGCCCGGCGCCCTTGCGGGCTCCGCCCCAGGTCGTGAAGGCCAGTTCTCCTTGAACGATCCGTGATCGGGTCATGCCCCGAAGACCCGGGTTCGGGCGAATGGTTTCCCTCGAACTCGAATTCGGCAGAGAAGTCAACGCCGGGTCTTCGCTCGGAGCGAGAGCTCTTTCCCGCTCCCGGCGCTCGATGCACGACACGAAGTGCAACCTCCGCGGGTTCTCCGACATCGCCGAGGGCCGCCTCGTCGTTCGCGCGCACCCGCTCGAGGATCGCCAGCGATGCGGCGTCGACGGTATCGAGCAGCTTCGGCGCATCCATGAGGGCGGTTTCGCCGCAGGAGATCGAGGGCGCGTGCGCGGCGACGGCCGCGACTTGGGCGGCGAGACGCAGATACTTCGGCCCTTCTCGCACCGGCATGATCGCGTTGCCCGGAAGACTCTAGACGCGCGGCTCGCCGCTCGGTTCCCTCGATCTCGCCGGGAGCCTCGAGGGCGGTCGGACCGCGTCCCGGCGCCGGGCGGGCACGAGCTCGAACTCGGCGAGCTCCTCCTGCGCCCCTTCGAGCGCTCGAACGAGGCGCGGGAAGTCGTGCGCCTCGCGCGGCACGAGCGGGACGAAGACCACCTCCTCCAGCAGCGCGCTCGCCTCGCTCGCGCTCGCGCGGCCGCTCGGCGCCTCGACCACGCGCAGGCTCGAGCGGCGCGTGGCGTCGAAGCCCGCCGCGCGCAGGCGCTCGACGAGGCGCTCGGGTTCCTGCGAGCGCAGCGCGAAGACCCAATGGGTCTTCACGGGCGCTCGCGCGCCGGCGAGCCCCAGGGCATCGGGAAGGCGAGCCTCGAGGGCCTTCCCCGCACGCGCTCGGAGCTCGACGCGGGAGTCCACGCCGCTCGCGAGCCTGCGCTCGAGGAGCGCGAGGAGCGGCGCGCTCGGCCGCTTGCGGATCGCCGTGAAGAAGTCCGGTCCCGGGAATCCGCGCACGATCCCGTGCAGGAATTCGTCGCGGTCCTTCCCCAGCAGGGCGAGCACGCGAGCGAAGGGTGTGAAGAGCGCCCGCGTCCCGAGTGCCTTCAGGACCAGCGCCTTGGCGGTCTTCCCGGCGAAGTGGGCGCGGCTCTGGAGCGGCCAGGCCGCCGCGAGCTCGCCCATGCGCTCCAGGGTCTTCCCGTCGCGCACGCGCGCCACGCCGCCGCCGAGGGCCGTCGCGGTCTTGATCGTGCCGAAGCTCCAGAGCACGAGGTCGCTCTCCGGATGGCCGCGCCAGTCGTCGCCTGTGAAGGCCTGCGCGCCGTCCTCCCACACCTCGAGCTTCCGCGGTCGCGCGAAGTCAACGATCGCCTGCATGTCGAAGCGCGAGCCGAAGAGATGGGCCACGAGCAGCGCGCGTGTGCGCGCCGTTACCGCTCGCTCCAGGCTCGCGCGCGAGGGTGCGAGCGTCGACGGATCGAGATCCACCGGCACGGGAACGAGCCCGTGGCCCCGGAGGACCTTGGGCATGTCGGGGATCGTGAGCGCCGAGACGAGCACCTCGCTCCCCTCGGGAAACGCCCGGGCAGCGAGGTACAGGTCGAAAGCCGAGCGCACCGAGAGCACAGCGAGCGCGTTTCCACCGAAGGACGACTCCAGGGCCTGCGCACGGCGTTCCCGGGCGCCGGCGAAGGCGCACGTCCCCACCCCCGCGAGGAGGTCGGACCACCCGATGTCGAGCACGAGCCGCGGGCGCATGGAGGGAGACCTTCCTACCAAACGCGCCACACCAATCGCCAGTACGGGGCCGGCTTCCGTCTAGGGAGCGTAGGTTGCGACGAGGTTCTGGATGGCGTGCGCGACCACCAGCGGCCACAGCCTGCCGATCGCCAAGAACGCCAGACCGAGCGTCAGGCCGAACACGAAGGCCCACAGGACTCCGGAAACGCCCAGATGGACGTGGCACGAGGCGAAGAGGAGGGAACTCAGCATCAAGGCCTTCGAAGGAGACCCGAGAACGAGCTGGAACCTCGACTGGAGGTAGCCGCGCACGACGAGTTCTTCGTTGAAGACCCCCAGCAGGGTCGCGGACACCACGAGCACGTGCTCGAACCCCGAGAGGCCCGCCGCCGAGGGACCGGGGACCTGCACATCGCTCGCATCCGATCCACCCGACAGAACGTCCAACGACGTCTTCACGGAGATCCAGAGCAGGGCCGCCAGGAACCAGGTGCAGAGCCCCGCGGGGGATCGAGCATCCATCGCGGGCGCGAGAGACCGAATTCCGACCGCGGCTCGCCGGATCGATGGATCAGATAGAGAACGAGTGCGACTTCGGCCAGGTTGGTGACGATCCGGCTGCCCCAATCCCGCAGGAGGCCGCCCTGGGCGTAAGGCCATGCCAAGGTGGACGCGCTCGAGTAGACCGCGGGCACGACCGTGAGCATCAGGACGACTCCGATCTCCAGCCAGAGCTCGCGCGCGGGACGCTGCAACACGGCCTCCGGCTGCGCCTCCTCCGCGGCCTGCGGTGTGGGCCCGTCTCGGCCACTCGCCCCGCTGGGCGCGCCAGCTTTCCCGGGCTCCGCGTCCGCGACGTCGCTGACGTCGCCTTCGCAGTTCCAGCACTGGTCGAATCCCTCTTCGACCTCGGCGCCGCAGGCGGGGCAGGTTCGCCAGGCCCTGTTGGGCTCCTTCGACTGCGCCTCGAACTCGGCCACGCACCGGAGCGCCGGCTCCAGATCAGCATCCTCGAGGACCCAAACCGAGGGATCGAACGCCCCGACGATCCCGCCGGTCGCCTGGCTGAGCGCGCTGCCCTGTACGATCGCGGCGATCCCCTGGGACTCCAGCGTGTCCTTGATTCAGCTCCGCCTGGATGTAGTCCGGAGCCGTGCAGACGCGCTTCATCTCCCACGCCCTCAAAGGGCCTTCACGTACTCGTGGAAGTCCTGCTCCAGGGCCTTCCAGTCCACGGCGCCGAAGGCGCGATCGAGCGCTTCCTTGCGCTTTGCTCCTCCGACCAGCGCATCGAGGAACGCGTCGAACAGCTTCTTGGTGTCGCGGTCGTGGTGCAGGAGGAAGTGCACGAAGGCCCAGGCTTCCGAGTAGTGCAGGGCCGAGTTGCTGCGAAAGGCTCGGGCGTCGAGCTGGACGAGCCGCTGGAGCGGCGTCCATTCCTGCGTTTCGTGCAGGAGGGCCACGTGCCATCCGTTGACCTGGCCGTCCTTCCAGTTGCCGTTCTCGAGCCTGGCCTCCTCGTAGTACTCGGCCATCCCCTCGTGCAGCCAGACGGGAGCCTCGCTCGCGAGCTGATCGAGGTACTGGTGGAACCCCTCGTGCCGCACCGTGCGCATCATCATGCGCTCGTCGGGCGAGTTCCAGACGAGTAGCTGCTTCAACGAGGGCACGTAGCGACCGAGCTCGCTCTCGGGCTTGTCGCCCGAGAGATCCTCGCAATAGCTCTCGTAGCCCGCGAGCCCGGAGAAGACGTAGACCTGGAACTTCCGCGGCTCCACCCCGGAGATGCGCCGCAGGCGGACGTTGTACTTCCGGTAGAACTTCTCGAGCTCGGTCGCGATCTCGTAGCAGGCGTTGCTCCCCAGGTCGGAGACGACGCGGTAGTTCTTGGTGACGAACTCCGAGGCGTCGCGCAGATGGGGGCCGTACAGCGCTCGCAACCGGTTCCTCTCGACGCCGGCGAGCGCTTCGGGCGGAATGCCTTCTCGAAGAGCCTCCTCCACCACCTCGCGCGCTTCGTCGAATTCCCCCAGGGCGAGGTGGATCCTGGCGAGATCCTCGTAAGGATCGACGTACTCGGGGAATCCGAGGACGAGTTCCTCGAGCTCGTAGCGTGCGTCTTCGAGCGACCGGAGCCACCCCATGAGCCGCGCGCGCAGCAGCCGTCCTTCGAGGAAATCGGGCCTCGCCGCGCAGACGCGCTCGCAGCTCTGCCAGGACGCCTCGGAGTCCCCTGCGTACATGGAGAGGAGCGCACAGAGCCAGTCTCGAAGCCACGACCCCTCCTCGGTCTCCTTGCGGACGTACTCCAAGCCCTTCTCGGGCCCAGCCTCCTCGAGGATCTCCTGGGTCTCCTTCCAGCGCTCGAGGTCCTCGGGGTCCCGCGTGGGGCAGTGCTCACCGATCTCGATCCGCTTGGCCTCCCCGCGGACGCGCACGCGCAGGCCGGCGGGAAGCTCGGCGAACGGATCGTAGGACTTGCGGAACTCCGCGAAGGCGCGCTGCACCTCCTCGTCGACGAGGCCCGTGACCCAGGAGGGCTCGATCTCGCCGACGATCTCCACCCGTTCGATGTCGTGGAGACCGGTGAATCCGAACTGGCCCCACTCGCTGCTCGACCGTTGTCCCTTCGCGATCAGCCGGTCGTTGCAGAACGCCGAGACGCTGCTGCCGTTGACTCGCACGCCGAGGTTCCCGTAGCCCCCGCCCGACCGGCTGGCGATCACTCGTTGCGAGGTTCCGTCGATCTCGACGATGGAAACCAGATAGCTGAAGACCACGCCGCAGACCGTTTTCCAGTCCCAGCCCACCAGCACGACGGGAAACTTGCCTTCCTCGTTCCGCGGGCGCCCCTGGATCTCCACCTTGTAGGGGCCCTTGAAGACCATCGGGTGGATGTAGGACTCATCGCCGGAGGAGTCCTCGATCGCCAAGAAGTCCCCTTCTCCTTCCTCGATCTTGGGCTCGCCGTCCTTCCCGATCCGCACGCGCCGACCGACGCTCAAGCCTTCAGCGTCGCCCTTGTACACCAGCTTGATCGCGCCGCTCTTTGCGTCGTACGAGAGGAGCTCACCGCCGACCACCTCCTTGGGTTTCGGAACCTCGTAGTCCTCCCAGAAGCTGCACCGCGCCAGGGTTTCCTCGACCTCGGCCCAATGGAAGGGCACCCCGTCCCCGCCGGCGTCCGCGGCGACGGCCGCGAGCAGCCGCTCCTTCGCCTTGGCCCACTTCTCGGAGTCGACGAGCGCCCGCACCTCGGCCATCGTTGCGTCGATGTCCCCCCGCGGCTCCTGCGCGAGGACCGGCGCCGGTGAAGCGAACAGCACAGCCCATGCAGCGGCCCGCCTCCAGCCTCCGTGCCGGCCCTTGCCTTCGCGGTCCTCTCGGTCAGCGCGGCGCATGGTCACCTCCCTCGCACCGAAGCGGTGCGCTCCTCCGTGGATCGAAGCGGAAGCCGCGGTCACGAACCATGGCTTCCTCTCGAGCCTTCTCCACCCTAACCGCCCAGCTACCATTCGGGTACGTGCACTGGCTTTGCCGCCTCCTCCGTCAGGAACGGGCGGAGGATCCGAAGCGAACGTGCGTCTTCCCGCCGACACGCCCCTATCGCACCGTGCGGCCGTAGATCTCGAAGTGCTGGGTCGCGAAGTTCATGGCGTCCGTCCAGACCGCGGATGCGCGCGGCACGGAGGTCGTGGTCGCGGCCAGAACGTTCGGCTTCAAGATCTGCGCATCGATCCCCATGTAGTCGCCGAAGAACGTCACGCCTCCGACCGTCCAGAGCGTGGGATCGGAGAGCGTCTGCGCCAGAGCCTTGTTCGGCAGGAACGACCGGCCTCCGTCCGTCGACACGGCGAGGTAGGGCCGGCACAGGAGGTTCTGGGGATCGTCGCGCCGGTCGTAGAAGGCCACCATGACGTTGCCGCCGTCGTCCACCGTGAGCGCGGGGAAGAACTGGTCTCGGCCGGTCCCATCGTCGTTGATCACGACGGGCGCGCTCCAAGAGAAGCCCTGGTCATCGGAGTGGATGAGCAGGATGTCCGACTGCACGCCGTCGTAGTCCGCCCAGGCGATGTAGATCCGCCCGCGGTGGCCGCCCGGCCCGCGGTCGACGTCCATGGTCGGGAACTGGTTCATGCGGAAGCCGCCGTTCACGCCCGAGCCCTGAGGCGGGAGGACGTAGATCGATCCACCTCCGAACGGCACCAGCGGGAAGGGCTGGACCGCGGTCACCATCTGCTCTCCGCCGAAGCTCTGGGCCATGTCGAAGGAAGCGTTGAACTGGATCGTCGACTGCGTCAGGTCCCACCATGCGACATAGAGCTCGGAGCTCGGACCCGTCGCCGCCACGGCACCGACGCGAGCGTTTGGCGCCGCCGTGTTCAACGTGATCGGCGAGGACACGCCGAATCCCAGGAACCCGAGCGCCGAGCTGTACCCGGCGAGACGGATGTCCATCGTCGTCGCCAGAGGAGACTGGCTCGACGCGTAAACGACGTACCAACTGCCGTCCAGCAGATCGGCGGTGATGAACGGTTTGTCGCGCAAGGGCCCGGCGTCCGCAGTCCCGAAGTGGCAGAGCTCACAGGATTTCAGGTTTCCGAAGGTCCCGAGGACGTCGCACAGTCCGTTGGGTCTCTGGTGCAGCCCGGTGTCCGACCACATGACGTAGATGGCGTCCGCTCCCGGGCACGGACCCGACACGCAGTCGAAGAGCGCGTACGTCATCAGGAAGCTCGAGGGGCCCGACGGCGCGATCACGACGTCGGACACCGAGCTGTAGCCGACGAACAGGTTCCCCGGGCAGTTGCACTTCGGCGGACCGACCTTGGTGCTGGCGCAGGTGAAGTTCGAGCCGTTCAAGCTCCCGCCCGGCGCGCTCGCCGGTTGCCAGGAAGCGCCGTAGTTGTAGCTGATGTAGAACCGCGGCCCGTACCCGAGCCCGAGATAGCGCATGTTGCCCTCGAGCAGGACGCCGCTCGTCGACGCGCCGACCGAGGGCTCGACGTCCGGCTCCGGCGCCCGCGGGATCTGCACGGGCGGCGAGAGCTTGAAGAAGTGGAACTTCGAGAGCGCCAGAGGATCGGGAGCGAGCGAAACGTCCACGGGCACAGCGCCCGTTCCCGCGCTCCTGCCCTCTGCGGATTCCGGAGCCGAGTCTCCCAAGTACTCGATCAGCCGCCCCGTCGACCAGCCGTAGATGGGCACGGTCACGGGCTTCGGCTCCGGGGCGACTTCGCCGCGAGTCTCACCGGGAAGAGGGGCAGGGCGCGCGACGCTCGGGTCTTCGCGCCGGACGGGACCAGGCGAAGCAAGACAGAGGACGCATGCAACCGCTCCGAGATGGGTCATGCGAACGTGCGAGCGAACGAACATGGGTTTCTCCTGTGAGCCGTTGGGATGAGCCGATGCGAGTCGAGCCCGGGAGATGGCGCCCAGCGCGAGCCCCGAGCCACCCAACGAAGCGAGGACGAGCACGACCAACGAAGATGCGGACGACGCGCGCATGGCGAGGATCTCCTTGCTCAGGGAACCAACCGGATGGCCAGGGCGAACGACGACAGGCCGAGAACTGCGGGAGGAGAAGCCAGACGGGCGTCAGCAGAAGCTCCGCTCTTCTTTCCCCCGGGACGCACCCGCACCCTCGCGCCCGTCTGGCACGATCGAACTCGGTGGCCTACCATCGTTCCCCGGTAGACCGGACGACAACGGACGGGCCCTCGAGAACGAACCAACTTCCTGGGTTCTCCGAGTCGGCCAAGTCGCGAAGCCTCGCGAGCTCGCCGAGGCCCTCGGGAGCCCGGGCCGCCGGGTTCGCTCACAGAACGGAATCAGAACCTTGCCCGACTCGCCGTACCCGGAGTCCCTGGACGCTGCACTGGCGGAGTACCTGCTCCTCTCGGCGATGGGCCAGGCCCCGGACCTCGAGGCGTACTGCGCGAGGTTCGGCGAGCGCGGTCCGGGTCTTCGGGAACAGATTCGTGCGCATCTCTCCAGAAGCACGGCGAGCGCCTTGGACGCGGCGATCGCGAGCAAGCCGAACACGGGAGTGATGCACCACTTCCGGGCCCCGCGCTGCAACAGGCCGGGCCGCAGGAGGCCGGAGGTCCTGGACACTCTGGCGCACGCTCTCTTCCTCGATGGAGAGGTCGACGAAGCCGTCGAAACCGAACGCAAGGCCTTGGACCTCCTCGATGCCGGTCGCACCGAGCTCCGGCCGTACCTGGAGGACTCGCTCGCGCGCTTCGAAGCCGCGTGTGAAGCGCGGGCCGCTTCCCCGCACTTCGACCCATCACGCCCGTGAGCCGAGCGAATCCGAAACCCCACGCGTCCAGATGAAGAACGTTGCAGCGGACGCGCCCTATGGCGACGGACCCGATGGCGAAGAACTGCTGCGCCGCTTCCGCGAGGAGCACGACCGCAAGGCCCTGGAGCAGCTCCTCGTGCGGTCGATCGAGCCCCTCAAGTCCTGGATCCGGACCGAGATGACCCGCGGCACGCCCGCGCCCATCACCGCGAGCGACGTCGTGGACGAGGTGGTGATGCGGATCCTGAGGCTGCACGGCCGTCCGTCCTTCGCGAGCACGAAAGAGCTGCGCAGCTACCTCTGGAAGACGGCGAACGCGATCCTGATCGACCACTATCGCAAGGCCGGGCACGCGCCCTTTTCACTCTCCTCCTCGGTATCCCGGGCGATCTCCAAGCAGCTCGAGACCTCCGGCGGGCTCAGCGCAGTGGATCAGGGGGAACTGAACCACCGCCTCCAGCTCGCGCTCAACCTGCTCAGCCCGGAGGAGCAGCGGGTGCTGCGGCTGTTCTTCTTCGAGGGGATGGCGGCGCCAGAGGTCGCCGGGTTCCTGGGCATCACCACCGATGCGTCCCGGATGCGCCGCAAGCGAGCCCTGGAGAGGCTCGGGGAGATCCTGAGGAGCTGGAGGAAGTGGCTGGAACCTTGACGCCCCTGGATCCTGACTCGTTCGAACCGCTACAGCCCGAGCAGATACTCCGCCAGGCGCTCGCGCTCGTCCTGGGTCAGGTTGTCGTAGCGGCTCATCGCTCCCGAGAAGGGACGCCGCTGGGCCTGCAGGCGCGCGTCGCGCGTCAGCACGACGTCGGGATCGGCCAGGAAGTCCGCCAGGTCGTCGCGCGTCCAGTGGAGCCCGAGCTCGCGGAGCGCGGTTCCGCGCGAGGTCCCCTCTCCGCGATCCCCGTGGCAGTTGGCGCAGTTCTGCAGCCGGTAGATCTCCGCGCCGCTCGCGCCCGGCGGCGGATCCTGGCGCAGCGAACAGGCCGAGGCGACGCAACCGAGCGCCGAAACGAGTGCGAGGAGCCCCCGCTCAACCACCAGCGGCGCGCACTCCCTTCTCGAGGGCCGCCACGAGCCTCGGGATCTCCGCGCGCGGGGTGGCGCAGATCGCGATCCGAACCGCGCGCTCGAGCGGCACCACGAAGACGCCCTCCGTCTTCATGACCTCGGCGGTCTTCTTGGCATCGGGGGTGAAGACCGCCACGAAGAAGCCGCCTTCGTAACGCGGGTAGCCGAGCCCGGCACGGGATGCATGCTCGTTGAAGAGCTTCACGCGCTCCTGGAGCAGCGTCCGCAGCCCCTCACGCTCGCGATCGGCGCGCGCGCGGAGTCCCGGATCCGAGAGCAGCTCGGTCACCGCCAGCATCCCGAGGTGGTTGCAGTTCGACCAGGTCCCGCGACAGGAGAAACCGAGGGCATTCTTGATCTTCTCGCGCTCCTTTGCCTCGGCCTCGACCGCCACGCACGCCCCGACGCGCGCGCCGTACTGGGCGAAGGCCTTGGAGGCGGTCCAGGCGAAGAGCAGCGTGGCGTGCCCGAGGAGCGGCTCGACCGCTCGCCGCCAGTCGACCGCGTGGGGTCCCGCGAACTTGGCGTAGGCGAGGTCGAGGACCAGCGTCACGGGGGCGTCTTTCGCGGCCCGCGCGAGGATCGCGGTCACGCGCGACCAGTCCCCCTCGTCGAAGGAGTAGCCGGTGGGATTGTGGCAGGGCGTGTTGAGCACGACCAGCGCCCGCGATTGCTCGGCGAGCAGGCGCTGCAACGCCCTCTCCAGAGCTGCGGTGTCCAGTCCTCCCCCGCTGCGGAACATCTCGAACGTCGCGAGCGAACGGCGCGTGTGGGTCGCGAGCGTCGCGTAGGGTCCCCAGTAGTACGAGGTCGTGAGCAGCTTCTCCCCGGGCTCGAGGAAGTTCACGATCGCGTGGTGCAGGGCGCCGGTTCCGCCCGGGGTGGCGGCGGCGACGGCGTTCTCCGCGAGCTTGCCCGAGCCGAACAGGTCGTCGACCACGGCCGCCAGGAAGGCGGGCGGACCCGAGATCGGCGCGTAGCCCGCGGCGCGCTCCGCGCTCACGCGCGCGAAGGCCTCGAACACCGCGGGCATCACCGCCAGGCGCCCCTGCTCGTCCAGCAGCGAACCGAGGGTCGAGTTCAGGATCCGCTCGCCGGCGCGCGCGCGGCGCTCCGCCTCGGCGTTCAGGGCGAAGATGGGGTCGTCCCCCGGTCGATCGGCGGACTCCCCGGCGAGCCGGGACGGCGAGACCGGGACTTCCTGGGCGGGTTCCACGCGCCCCGTATCGTAAGGAAGGCGTCGCGCGGACGGAACGAAGCCGCGCGACCTTCTCGCACTCGCGCGAGGATGTTCGCGTCCTGCAAGAGTTCCCCAGGGACTCCGGACGTTCCTGACAAGGGTCGATGGTCATCCTAGGATCGACCCCGCTCGAATCCTCCGCGACGCGCACCCCGAACACCTGGATGATCTCGTTCCTCTTGCTGGCGGCCCTCCAAGAGCCACGCCCGATACCGGCTCCCCCGCGCGTTCCGCAGGCTCCCGTCGTACAGGGAGCGCGGGGAGCCCCCAAGGAGATCGCCTGGTTCTCGGGAACTTGGGACGACTGCCTCGCCAAGGCCGCGCACGAAGAACGCCTCGTGTTCGTCGAGCTCTGGATGCCCTGGTGTCCCTACTGCAAGAAGCTCGGGAGCCTCACGCTCACCGATGCGAGCGTCGTTGCCGAGCTGGGCGCGATGCTGTGCTTCTCGGTCGACACCACCGATCCCGCCAACGCTCCGATCGCGCGCCGCTTCCAGACGCGCGCTCCGCCGACGCTCGTGTTCCTCGAACCGAGCGGCGAGTTGCGCGACGTGCTGTCGGGCTACATCCCGCCCAAGGGCTTCCTGGACGAGCTCCAGCGCATCAAGCGCAACGAACGGACGCTCACCGACCTGCGTTCCAGGCTCGCCCGCGACGAGAAGGACATCGAGGCCCGCTACGAGCTGGCGCTCAAGCTGAAGGAGATCGGGGAGCTGCGCGGCTACAAGGAAGAGATCGAGGCCATTCGCCTGCTCGATCCGAAGGGCCGCTCCGTCCCGGCGCGTTGCCTGAAGCTCGTGGATCTGCGCAAGGAAGCGGAGCTCTCGCTCGATCCCTCGCCGCTCTATGCCTTCCTGGGCACGGAGGAGCACCCCAAGGTCCTGTACGAGGGCTGGTACGCGATCTGGCAGCTAGAAGGGCACCTCGCGCGCACCGCTGCGGGCGACGAGAACTCCGACGAGCACCGCCTCCGCACCTTCGAAGCCGCGAAGAAGCTCTGGCCCTACGTACCGAGGGACAGGTACGAGGTGGTGGGGAACAACATCGCCTGGAGCTACTACGAGGAACGCGAGTTCCTGTCGCCGGAGAATCTCCTGTGGGCGCTCTCCGTGGCGCAGAGGGTCGCCGAAGTCGTCCCCGACGAGGCCTACGTGATCGACACGCTCGCCTGCTGCTACTTCGCCGTGGGCCGCAGGGAGGACTCCCTGCGGGAGATCCAGCGCTGCATCGAACTCGAGCCGCTCAACTTCCAGTGGAAGGAACGGCTCTCGATGTTCGAGTCGAAGCGCTGATCCACCCCGCGGGGCGCCGACCTACTCCGCACTCCCCGCGCCCTCCTCGAACCCCGCCGTCCCCGTGCCGGACTCGAACTGCTGGATCTGGAACAGGGCGTACGATTCGTCGGGCGTGAGCTCGCGCTTGCGCCAGGTGCGGTCGTCGTGGACCTGGATCCCGCGCAACGCCAGGAAGCGATCGAAGTAGTCCACCGCATCGTAGGTGCCGCGCACGTACTCGGCCATGCGGCCGGCGAGGAGCGCGAGCTCCGGGTCGAAGGGATCCTGAGCGAGTCCCTCGACGGCACGATCGAAGGCCTCGCGACGACGGGTGGTCTTCTTCTGGATCCGGATCTCGCGCGGCGCGGCCCGTCCTTCCTCCGTGTCCGGGCACGAGCGGAGCGCCACGATGCGCAGTTCCCGCGCGCGCTGGTCGAGCTCTTCGCGCCAGAGGATCCGGACCCGCGCCTCCTCGGAAAGGCGTGCCAGGAAGAGCAGCTCCCACATGGCGTACGAGCGTTCCTCGATGCGCGCGAATCCGACCGCGAGGCGAGCGCCGCGCTCGGGCTCGGGGAGCTCCAGGGCCGAGAGGATCTTCCCGACCTCCGCCTCGTCGACTTCCGAGCTCCCTCCGGGCGTCTCGCGCAGTGCGGAGAGGTCCTTGATGCGGGCGCGCAGGAGCGCCGCCGCGAGGTCGACGCGCCGCGCGACGAGGGCGCCCTCCTCCTCGCTCAAGCGCACCCAGTCGCTGGCGTTCGCTCGCAGGAGAGCCAGGCCCGAGCGGATCTCCCGGGCGTCTTCCTCCCAACCGTAGAAGAGCTCGGAGCGGATGGCGATGCGCGTGTCGCACAGGATCTTGGTCCAGAGCCTGCCCTTCTCGCCTGGAAGCGCGAGGAACGCCTCGGGGGCGCTCTGCATCTCCGCCAGCCGAGCGTGGAAGCCGGCGAGGCAGCCGGCTTCGGTGGGCTCGAGGACCTGGAACAGCCCTCGGGACCGATACAGACCCTCGGTGGAGTCCCCCAGGATCTGCAGCGATCCGGAGAGCGCCTCCAGGCGTGCCAGGAACTCCTCGTCTTCCTTCCTGCGACTGCGCACGAGGGCGAGGACCTCGGAGAGCTTCCCCCGCGCCTCCAGACCGGGGTCTCCGTCGGGGGCGGGCAGGCCCTCCCAACCGTTCCCGCCCTGCAGCCCCGGCAGGGCGAGGGCGAGGATCCCGAGGAACGTCGAGCGGAACACGGTGCGGGATTCCCTAGCTCCTCTCCAGCCCGGAATCACGCCCGAGCACGACCTCAGGCGAAGGGACCGGCGGCCTCGAGCCGATCCCCCCGGGGCGGATCTCGTGGCCCTTCCGACGGTGGAGCCGACCGGGAGGAAACCCCGGTTTCCCCGCCGCGACGCGCCAGGAACTGCAGACGCTTTATCCGGCTGTAGGAAAGCCCGGTCGTGCACGCGAGATCGACGGCCGGGGCCTCGACGAAGTCCCGCCAGGTCGTCACTCCCGACTCGCCGAGGCGCTCGAGCATCGCCCGGGAGAACCCCTCGGGCGCGAGATCGGAGAGGGCGCGCTCCGCCGTCGGCTCCGGAGGTCGGGGGAGAACGAATTCCTCGGGATCGTCGGGTGGGAGGGCGAGATCGAGCTCCCTCCAGGCGTGGAGGACTCGCTGGACGTCCGCCTGGGCGAGCGGGGCTCCCTCGTCTCCCCCCGCCTCCCCGGCCTGCGTCTCCGGGGTCGAGACCTCCTCCGGCTCCGCGAGCGCCAGATCGTCTTCCAGTCTCTCCGTGAGAGCGCGCGCCTCGATCCGGAAACGTCGCGCGGCGCGCTCGTTCCGGCCCAGGCAACGCGAGAGCTCCGCCGGATCCATCGAGTCGACGCCGGCGAGCGACTCGCACCCCAGGCTTCTCAGACGCTGGAGGGTGGTGGGACCGTCGGCATGAAGGTTACAGAGGAGTGCGAGGGCATCCATGGGTTGAGCTCTTCGTTGCGCGGAGACGATTCGGGCGCGAGGCAGACCGGCACGAGGGCGCGCGGGGGCTCGAGCAGCTCCCGCGCCAGGGCATCGAAGTCGCGCGCGGCGCGCGATTCCGGCGCGAGCTCGCGCGCGGGAACGGAAGCGGCGCACGCCCGGCGCAGCAGGGCGTGACGCCGGATGACCGTGTCGAGCAGCATGCGATCGAAGCGCGCCTGCAGGGCGATCAGGCACTCGCGATCGAGTGCCTCTCGCGATTCGAAGAGCGTCGCCAGGACGCGCAGGCGGGCCGGGCGGCCGAGCTCGCGCGCGCGCCCTTCGAAGATGCGGCGGGCCTGCAGCGCTCCCTGCAGGGAAAAAGCACCCGTCTCCACCACGAGGCAGGTGACGTCGGCGGCGCGCACTGCATTCGCTGTCAGCACGCCGTCCGCTCGCGGTGGACAATCGAGGACCACCCAGTCGTAGCGCGGGACGACCCGCGCCAGCGCCCCCGCCAGGATGCGCTCGCTCCCCAGGGTGCGCTCGGCCACCTCCTCGAACTCCGCCAGGCGCGCCTCGCCCGGCACGAGGTGGAATCCACCCGGCACGGAGCGCACCAGGTCGGAGATCTCCGCGCCCTCCAGGAAGATCGAGGCCGCCGATCGCCCGTCCTCGACGGCGATGCCGAGGCCCTGAGTGGCATGGGCCTGGGGATCGAGGTCGACGAGCAGGCAGCGCTTCCCGTGGGAGGCGAGGGCGGCGGAGAGGTTGATCGCCGTCGTGGTCTTGCCCGTGCCGCCCTTCTGATTCGCCAGTGCCCAGGTCTGCATGACGCGCCGCGATCGGAGCCTCGGGTTCCTTATCCCCTTTCGAGGGGGCCGATGCAAGGTCGGCGCGCGACCCGACCAGCGGCCCGCAGGGCGCTGCGAGAACCGCCGGTTGTTCGGCTCTAGCGCAGCGCGAGGCGCGCGCGCTCGAAGAACGTCCGCTCTCCCCGCGCGTGGTCGATCGCCCCCCAGCGCGCGACCGTGGCGATCGCGCGCGATGCGGCCGAGTCCGGTTCGAGGAGCGTCACGGGAACGCGCTCGTCCACGCTCCTGGGGACGCTCGGGTCGGCTGGAACGTAGCCGACGAACTCCGGGCTGTGTCCGAGGAAGCGCTGGGCGGCGCCCCGGAAACGCTGCCAGGCGGCACGCGCCGTGGGCTCGTCGGGGGAACGATTGACGACGAAACCGATCTGGATGTGGGGATTGACCAGGTGGGCCCGCTTGTAGAGCGCGTAGGCGTCCGAGAGCGCCGTCACTTCGTGGCTCGTCACGAGGAGCATCGTGGTGGCGGCCGCCAGATGGGTCGTCATCGCGTACCCCAGGCCCGCGCCGTGATCGATGACGAGGAGATCGAACCTCGACTCCAGGATCTCGAGGGCCCGGAACAGGCGTTCGAGCTCGCGCCGCGTGGGGTTGGAGAGCACGTGCCGGCCGACCCCCCCCGAGAGCAGGGAGAGACCGTGGGGCCCCTCGACCAGGGCGTCCTCGGCCGAGATCTCGCCCTGCATCACGTAGGAGAGGTCGTACTCGGGGGCGAGACCGAGCAGCAGGTGGGCGTTGGCGAGCCCCGCGTCGAAATCGACCAGACACACGCGCTCCCCCCCGGCGGAGCGCAGCAGGGCGAGGTTCGTGGCCAGGATGCTCTTCCCGGTCCCCCCCTTCCCGCTGGCGACGCACAGGACCCGTCCGAATGCGTCGAGCGGCTCCTCGACGCGGCGACCGAGCCCCATCAGCCGTCGATAGGCGCCGAATCGGCCCAGGACCTGGGTGTCGATCATGCGGATGGAGTCGGGCTAGGCGAGCGTGATCGGATCACCGACGCGATGGAGTTTCAAGACGTTCGTGGAGCGCGCGACCCCCGGAGGAACGCCGGCGACGAAGACCACGCGCTCGCCCGGTTCCACCAGGCTGCGCCGCAGGAGGAGCTGGCTCGAGGTCTCCAGCATGGCTTCCAGCGTCGGCTGCTGCGGGAAGAAGAGCGGGCGCACGTGAGCGAGGACGGTCATCTGGGAGAGGGTCCGTCGATGCGGGGAGAGAGCGATGATCTCGGCGTGCGGGCGATAGCGCGAGAGGAGCCTGACCGTGTTCCCCGTCTCGGTGAAGCAGATGATCTTCGAGAGGCCCAGGGCTTCGGCGGCGTTCGCTGCCGCCAGGGCGGCCGCGTTCGAGAAGCTCGGTTCCGAGGAACGGAACCCCACCTTGGGCAGATCGTGATAACGCTGGCTGGCTTCGACGGCGCGCGCGATGCGTCCCATGGTCTCCACGGCGGCCACGGGGTGGTGGCCGACCGCGGTTTCGGCCGAGAGCATCACGGCGTCCGTCCCGTCGAGAACCGCGTTGGCGACGTCGGCCACCTCGGCGCGCGTCGGGCGAGTCGCGTTCACCATCGATTCGAGCATCTCCGTGGCGGTGATCGTGAACTTGCCCACGCGCAGCGCCGCCTGGATCAGGGATTTCTGGATCATGGGCAGCTCCTCGAGTTGGACTTCCACGCCGAGGTCGCCGCGGGCCACCATGATCCCGTCGGCCGCGTCGAGGAGCTCGCTCAGGTTCTCGAGGGCCGCCTTGCGCTCGATCTTGGCCACGACCAGGGCCTCGGGCGCCCGGGTGCGCACCGTGCGGATCTCCTCGGCGCGCGAGACGAAGCTCACCCCGACGAAGTCCGCCGAGAGCTCCCGCGCGAGCTCGAGATCCTGCTCGTCCTGGGGGGTCGGAACGGCGAGGGAGAGCGGCGTGTCGGGCAGGTGGACCCCCTTGCGATCTCCGATCGTTCCCCCGCGCACGACCCGCACCGAACGCCCGCTTCCCCCCCCGACTTCGACGCAGAGTTCCACCGCCCCCTCCGCCAGGATCACTCGGTGCCCGGGTTCGAGGGCCTCGACGACCCCGGGAACGTCGATCGGGATGGCCGGAGCGGGGAAAGGGCCTGCACCCTCCAGGCAGGGAACCACCTGCCCTTGTTCCAGGGACAACGTGCCCCCCGGGAAGGTGCCCAGCCGGAGCTTCGGGCCGCGGATGTCGACCAGGATCCCGAGCGAAACGCCCTTTGCGTCGGCGATCCGGCGCAGGTTCTCCACCCGCGCTCGGTGCTGCTCGCGCGTTCCGTGGCTGAAATTGAGGCGCGCCACCGACATCCCGGCGTCGATGAGCTCGCTCACGAGCGTCTCGCTCGATGGACCGATCGTGGCGACGACCTTCGTGTGCGACCGGCCGACCTCCTCGATCCGTCTCAGGAATTCGTTGCGCTTCGCGCCGTCCATGGAAGCGCGAGAGGCTATTCTTCCGCCGCCCCGCGCGCCACGCTGGAGCCCTGCCGGGATCCCGCGCTCCGGCGTCAGGCGGCGAGGAGCAGGAGCTCCCGGTCGACGACCTCGACCCAGGAGACCGCCTGGAGAAAAGCGCGCTTGATCTCGGCGCGCGAGAGCCCGAGGCACGCGACCTCGTCCCAGTCCCCTCTTTCGTAGGCCAGCGTGGCGTTGAGCGCCTCCCCCATGGGGCCCGCGCGAGCGACCAGCGCCAGGCGCACGTCCTCGGCGAGCGGGAGTGGGGCGAGCACGTTCTCCAGGGGTTGTTGGAACAGGGCGGCGAGGATCGAGAACAGCCCGACCGTGAAGAACCCGGAAGGCCGCGCCACCCCGCGCGAGAGGCCGAGGAGTTCGCACATCCTGGCCCGCAGCATGGCGGTGACGAAGAGGTCGTGGGGTGCGTCGCGCAACCCGGAGAGCAGGAACAGGCAGGCCAGGTTCTTGACCGTGTCCTGCCCCAGGTAGACCACGGTTTCTCGGATCGAATCGATGCGCCGCGGGAGACCGTAGGTCGCGGTGTTCACGTGGCGGAGGAGCTTGTAGGACAGCGTCACGTCCTGGGTGACGATCTCCTGGACGCGTTCGAAGTCGCAGCGGGAGTCCTGGAGCTCCGCCAGGAGCCGCAGCAGGTTGTGACGCGCGGGTGGGATCGTCTTCCCCGATACGACGTTGGGCTTCGCCAGGAAGTGTCCCTGGAAGAAGTCGAAACCCGCCTCGTGGCAGTTCTCGTACTGCGCACGGGTCTCGATCTTCTCGGCCAGGATCTTCGCGCCATAGGAACGCAGCAGGTCGTGCGTCCGACGCACGTCGGCGTCCGTCTGCCCCTGGATGTCGACCTTGATGATGTCCGCCAGGGCGAGCATCGGCTCGAATCCCGCGCTGAAGACGAAATCGTCCAGGGCGATGCGAAAGCCTCGGCGCTTGAGGTCGCGCAACCCCTGGATGACCTCCTCGTCCGGAAGGACGTCTTCGAGGACTTCGAGAACCACGTGGGTGCGCGGGACCGGCAGGGGATACTCGCCCACGACGAACCCGCGCGTCAGGTTCACGAAGGCGAGGTGATCTCCGACCACGCGTTCGAGGCCGAACTCGGTGAAGGTGTTGAGGAGGACCTGGGATGTCGCCCGATCGCCCTCTCGGAATTCGGCGAAGTCGACGTTCGCTCCGCGATAGAGCAACTCGTAGGCGTAGAGCTCCAGCCGGCGGTTGTAGATCGGCTGACGCCCGATGAAGACGTCGTGGATCGAGGGGACGGGCTCTCCCATGGGTCGCCCCGGGAACCTCCCCCGGAGGAATCCCTTGATTCGGCGCGGAGGCTCGAGAAGCTGGAGGAGAAGTCCCTTCTCAGCCGCCGATCAGCCGGGGGATCTCCTGATAGGCGGGGAACCGACCGAGCTCGAGCTTGGAGAACACCCGCTTGCCGTCCACCGTGACCTCGAAGGCGCCTCCCTTCGACTCGATCAATTCAGAGCGCGTTCCCGGGAAGCTCTTCTCGAGCTCCGCGACCAGACCGGTCGCCTGCGGGAGGTAGTTTCACTGGGTGCAATACTCAATCCTGACTTTCATGCAAGGGTCCCGTTCAGGGGGTCTCGGAAGGGCCGGGGAGCCTAGGATCCCGACCTCGGCGCGTCCAGGGCGGCGCGTCGGCTCGAGCGGACAGGAAGTCGTCGGCGGGGCCTTCTATAATGCACGCCAGCGGGACGCCCACGACCACCGAAGGAATCCACGACTCGGGTTCGAGACCCGTCCGCCCTCCACGAGCTTCCTTCGCATGCTCGGCGCCCGCCCAACGAAATGAAGAACGATCGCAATCCTCTCGCCTTCCTCCTGCTCGTACCGCTCTCCCTCGCTTTCCTCGCGCGTGGGGACGGCCTGAGTTTCCATCCGGCCGAGGGAGCGTCCCTCACGAAGACGTTCACGCTCGAATCCGAGCTCTCGCTCGACGAGATGAGCGTGTCGGTGAACGGGCAAGACATCGACCCCGAGCAGTTCGGCGGAATGGAGATGACCACGTCCGTGAAGCAGGTCATCGCGGTCACGGATCAATACCTCTCCCTGGGCGAGGGCCGTCCGTCCAGATTGAAGCGCACCTTCGACGAGCTCTCCTCCACCACCCAGGTCTCGCTCAACAACGCGATGATGGGCAACCAGGATGAGACCCTGACCGGCAAGAGCGATCTGGAGGGGCTGGCGGTCGAGTTCACCTGGAACGAGGATCAGGGCGAGTATGCCGTGGCCTTCGCCGAGGGCTCCAAGGGCAAGGAGGAGTTGCTCGAGGGTCTCGCCGAAGACACGGATCTGCGCGGATTCCTGCCGGAAGGCGAGGTCAAGGAAGGCGCCACCTGGTCGGTCGACGTCCAACTCCTGCGTCACGTCCTCGCACCGAGCGGCGCGGTCAAGATCGAACCCGAGAACGTCTCGGAGATGATGGGCATGCAGGGCCCGCAACCCAGCATGGACGAGATGCTCGGGGAGTTCGAAGGGAACGTGACGGCCGAGTACGCCGGCACCCGCGAAGAAGACGGCGTCCGAGTGGCCATCGTCAAGCTCAAGGTGGAGGTCACGAGCGCCAAGGACGCCACGGAGCTGATGCAGGAGAACATGGAGGAGATGGAGCTCCCTCCCGAGGTGGAAATGAGCGTGGACTCCCTCGACATCGAGTACGGCTTCGAGGGCGAGGGAGAACTGCACTGGAACCTCGGGACGGGACTGCTCCACTCCATGTCGCTCTCCGGAGAGGCGTCGATGACCATCGACACGAGCATGAAGCTCCACGCCCAGGGGATGGACCAGGCGATCGAGAACTCGATGACCCTCTCGGGGAACCAGTCCGTATCCGTCACGTCCGATTGAGGACTGCGCGCCGCAGGGTTGGGCCGGGCGCGGCCCCCCGGGCTGCCCCGAGGCACAACTCGCCCAGGAAGGCGCTCTGGGAAGGGGGTGCCTCCTCGGGCCCGGTTAGTCCCTTACCCGTTGGATCTTGCGCATGGCGGTCAAGATTTTTTCTGGGCAGCTCAGTTCTGCCTCGTTTTTCAGGGGTTTCCTGCGGTTCGACGAGAGGTCCAACTTCCGGGCAGGGCATGCCTCTTTGGTTCCGGCTACGCCGGGTTAGGATTCCCTGCGCCCGCATCCCTTCCCTCGGACCGTCACCCACCCACCCTCCATGCGTTGTCTCCCGGTCCTCTCCTCCCTGGCCTTCTCCTGGAGCCTCGGCACCGCGCTCGATGCCCCGGCCTTCCATCCCGCTATGGATTCGGACGTGACGAAGACGTTCACGATGTCGGCCGCCTTCCAGCTGGACGACTTCAGCCTGGACGTGGACGGTCAGGACATGGGCGCGATGATGGGCGCCTTCGAATTGTCCCTGGACGCCGAGACCGCCGTCACCGTCCGGGACACCTATCTGGCCACGGCCCAGGGACGACCCGAGCGCCTGAAGCGCGCCTTCGACGCCCTCAAGTCGTCCTCTACCTTCTCGATCGTCGCGGGCGGAGAGAGCCAGGAGCAACCCTTCGAAGCCTCGAGCAAGCTGGAGGGACGGACCGTCTCCTTCACCTGGAACGAGCAGGAAGGCGCCTTCGACGTCGCGTTCGAGGGAGAGGAAGGAGATACGGACCTGCTCGACGGGCTCGACGAAGAGATGGACTTGCGCTTCTTCCTTCCCCAGGGCGACGTCTCGGTCGGGGACACCTGGGAAGTCGCGGTCGACTCCCTCCTGCCGCTCGTGATGCCCGGCGGCGACCTCGCCTTCGAGTCCCCCGAGGACGCCGACGACGAAGCGGCGCAGATGATCGAGGAGTTCCTGGAGGGCAAGGCCGAGGAGCTCAAGGACCTGCTCCACGGAACGTGCACGTGCACCTACAAGGGCTCGAGCGAGGTCGGCGGAGTGCAACTCGGAGAGATCCAGATCGCGCTCGAGATCGCCTCCGCGGCGGATCTCTCGCCCCTGATCGAGGAAGCGATCCAGCGCATCGCCGAAGAAAACGGCGAGACGGAAGTCCCGGTCGACGTACGAGCCGCCGACGTCAATCTCGACGTCCAGGGCACTGGGACTTTGCTGTGGGATCTGCGTGCAGGCCGCCTGCACTCCCTGCAGATGCAGGGCGATTGCCAGATCGCGCTCGACGTCTCGATCTCGGTCGACGAGAACGGTCAGAGCCACTCGGCGAACCTCTCCGCCGAGCTCTCCGGGACCCTGGAGGAGACGGTCGAAGCGAGCGAGTGAGGTATTGCCCGGGACGAGCGTTCCCGCCCTACGCCTTCCTACCGGGGCGGGATCCCCACCCCACCCGGGATCCCAGGGGGCACTCGTTCGGGCGCGGCCCCGAACCCGCGCTCGCTCTCTCTCCCCCACGCTGGCGCGAGAACGACGACTACCTGTTCGGAGTCGATCTCTTCAACCACGGATTCCTGTGGGAGGCCCACGAAGCGTGGGAGGGCCTCTGGCACGCAGCCAAGCACGACGAACTCCAGTCGTTCTTTCTCCAAGGGCTGATCCAGTGCGCCGCAGCCTGCCTCAAGGTCCCGATGTCGCAGCCGGCGGGCCTGGCGCGGCTCTCCGAGCTCGGAACCGAGAAGCTCGAGCACGTCGCGCGCAGGCATCCAGCCCGGTTCATGGGCCTGGACGCCCTCGGTTTCGCGCGGGACATGCGCCTCTACGCTTCGTCCCGCCCGACCTCGATCGAGGGACGACCGCTCATCGAGCTCGAGCCCTAGTGGGTCGAGCCGTAAGTTCGCACAAATAGTTTCAACGATTCCGGCGCCGAGTCGTACGTGCTCTCATGAGCACGATGGGACGGCCGAAGGCAAAGTTGGACCTGACGGATGTCGAGCGCGGC
>Ga0247727_10002820_pt1 | contig 39164 bp, 32 predicted proteins | sample WisWelCaveWW1625_FD_202498 | JGI IMG/M metagenome (GOLD analysis project Ga0247727, IMG submission 202498) | Biofilm microbial communities from Wishing Well Cave, Virginia, United States - WW16-25 | ecosystem: Environmental > Aquatic > Deep subsurface > Groundwater > Cave microbial mat | place... | reverse complement strand
GTTGCCGCCCGAGACGTAGAGGGTCTTTCCGTCCGGGGACCAGGCCAGCCCGAACCAGGAAGACTTCAGCCCGACCTTTTGCGTAGCCTCGACGTTACGCGGATCCAGGACCACCAGGCCGTGGGGATTGTAGCCGGAGTGGAGCGCAATGGCGTGACGGCCGTCCGGCGTGTTGGTGACGTTGAGGATGTAGTCGCTGGTCGAGACGTGACGGCCGACCGGCGTGATCCGCCAGCCGTTGGGAAGATCGGCGCCGTCGGGGCGGGACTGGGGCGCCTGGGCCAGGAGCAGGGCGGGGAACACGACCGAGAGAAGATGTCTCATATCGATACGGTAACACAGGCATTCCTGCCTGTCCGGGGGGGCTCTTTACGACTGTTTTGGGATCGCGGCAAGCCTCGTCGAAACCCCCAAGGCGACCGCCGCTCGGCGCAGGCCCTGATCCAGCGTGGCGAGGGGCAAGCCCTCGCGCATGGCCAGCTCGAGGTAAGCGGCATCGTAGACTGCCAGGCTCGACTTCCGGGCCAGCGCCAGCGTCTCTCGCAGGGCTTGTGATGAGGTAAGCGGATCTACCTGTAGGTCCAACCCCTCCACCAAGGCCAGAAAGCGAGCGGCGTCGGCGGGCCTCAGGCGCCTCCGCCGCTCTGCAACCCACAGACCGTTAGCCACTTCCAGGTGCCAGATCGATGGCACCACCGCCCTGGCTGTCCGCAGCCATTCGAGAACCTGCCGGGCGAAAGGATCTTCCTCCTCGGGAAAGCACCAGGCCAAGGCCACCGAGGCATCCAGAACGATCAGTTTCAGAAGCGCCGTCCCTCTTCGATCAGCTTGCGAATCCCGAGACCCCTGAGCTTTCGTCCCCGGCCGAATTCCAGCAGCTCGTCAATCACCTGGTCGCGGCTCCGAGCGGCCTGCGGCGTCACCGGGACCAGCATCGCCACCGGAGCACCATGCTTGGTGATCGTGATCCGCTCTCCCTTAGCCACCCGGTCGAGCAACGCCGAGAGGTGAGTCTTAGCCACGAAAGAACCAATCTGCTCCATGCTGCCTCCAACTAGTCTATGCTAGTTGAAGTCGCCGGGAGTGTCAAACCGGCGGGGCCGCCATTTGGCTGTTCGGGCCGCCTCAGCGGCTGGGGATGGCGTCAAGCCTCCGCTCGATCTCCCGGCGGAACTCCGGATCTTGAATCCCGGCCAGGTTTGATCGCCACGTTGGCGCGGGACCCCTCGATGGCAGCGCTCGCCAGCGCCCGGGCGGTGTTAAGATCCGAATGCATGGCGGCCGGTGCGATCTCACGCATCCGGGCCAGCAGCGGCTCCAACGCAGCGACCTGTTCAGCCACTTCCAGCGGAACCAGGGCGGCGCCCTTCAGCGCCGCCTCTAGCGGTCCGGCACGCACGGCAGCCGCCCCTCTCGCCTCATCAAAAGACGCGCGCCTGAGGATCCAAGGCGCATTGGAAGGTTCCATCGGGTGCGATCGAGAAGGGGACGTCGCCCGTCACTCGGACCGGACGGCCCTGCATGAGGGAGGAGAAAAGTCCACCTCTGCACGGTCTCAACTCCCTGCTCAGTGAGAAAATTCCTACCGGGTCCTTCTACCGCAACTACGCGGCCGTTCTCGTCGATCTGGAGCTTCAGAAGGCGAGCCGCGGCGGCGTTCGGAATGCTTCTAGCCGGTGCCTCAAAGTGCGTTAACTGCGTCTTCAAGGCAAGCAACGTAACGCGGTTCCCGCTATTGCCTGGCGAGGGCGCAATCGGCGCTCCGATTGACGAACCCAAGCCGGCCACGAGCAGGATCAACTGATGCATCCCTTCGGGGATCGCAGACGACAGTATCCCATTTTGGAGTATTACGCCATCAGCCACATGGGTGCTTGCAATCAGGTGTGCTTAACCGTTTTGGGGGAAGCGGCCGTGGCGCACGCTTCAGCGTGCAGCGGCGAGCTTCAGCTCGCCGAAGGGTGCGGGTGAAACCACGCAGCGTGGGCTGAAGCCCACGCCGGCACGCTGAAGCGTGCGCCACGTCGCCTCACATCCCGGCAAACTCCCCAAAACGGTTAGGCACACTGCAATCAGTCCTTGCTGCCCAACAACACGAACTATTGCGGGGCTGGCCAACCGAAGGAAGACCGCTGTCGTCACGTTCCGATCAGCACTGCACGTAATACGTATCGTGTCATCCGCAACCTGATACCTTTCCTTTGGAACAGCAGTCCAGTTTACCGGTCTACGCATCACAAGCACTGACCGCACGCCAGTCAGAAGGTATCCGACGTCGGCCAGCGCGGCTGAGGCGGGCGCCGAGGAGTCGATTCGCACTCCCAAGACGAATTCTGGCGACAACCGGTTATCCAACTCCACGTTGAGTTGGGTTATGCCGGACCTCAGCCCAACTAACTCCGGTTTTCCGCTGAAAGTTGATGTACGGAACCTCGATTGCGCATTTAGAGTGGTCGCCACCGCAAACGTCATGCATACAAGCATTTCTCTGTGAGCCATGTGAACTCCTTCCAACGACATCTCAGGCGCAGTCTGTGGTTTCCTCACACGTGGTAGTCGAGCCAGTTTCGCAGCACTGAATACACCAGCTACATTATGGTTGGGGTCGTCACAGGTCACAAGCCGGCAGCCAGTACAGCATGGGTCAAAGCAGAAGCCGCCACTTCCCCCGGCAGAGCATAGTTGTGCGGGGGCGAACTTTGAAGGAACGGGACACCGGTAGCCGCCCTTGATTGTCGGTGCAGCGAAGTTGCCTATGATCTTCACTCGACCGGGCACCTATGCGATCGACGCGGCAAAGCAGCGCAAGTTCGAGGATATTTCTCGGACACCTCTCGGTCCCTGCTCTTTTCTTCGCCAAATCTTCGCCCGGCAGCAGCCGAACTCTAGCCGGCAGGCACTGCCAGAGCCCAGATCCGCTGCAGAATCGCTCCAAGACCCGCCGTGTCAGATGGCTCTCGGCCAGGAGCAGCCAGTAGTACCGGGCGTGCTTCACCAAGCGCCCGCCGGTCTTGACCAACCGTTGCTGCAAACTGGTCAGGGACCAGTGGTCGATCCTCTTCGGCAGCACCAGCCGGCGCCACAGGTTTCCGCCTGCTTGCTCTTTGATCCATTGCTCCGCCTGCCGCCAGCACGTTGAACGGGATGTCCTCCTGCAATCGCTGGGCGATCCTCCGCGAACTGAACACTCCGGTGCAGTACCCATAGACCAGCAACTTCGTCATCAGCACCGGATTGTACGGTGGCCGAGGGTAAAGCCAGGCTAAAGCCTGATAGCACGGGCGCCGCATCAGCGGCTGGGGACGGCGCCAAGCCTCCGCTCGATCTGCCGGCGGAACTCCGGGTCTTGAATGCCATCCAGGTTGATCGCCACGTTGGCGCGGGCCCCCTCGATGGCCGCGCTCGCCAGCGCCCGGGCGGTGTCAAGATCCGAATGCATGGCAGCCGGGGAGATCTCACGCAGCCGAGCCAGCAGCGGCTCCAAACCAGCGACGTGTTCAGCCACTTCCAGCGGCACCAGGGCGGCGCCCTTCAGCGCCGCCTCTAGCGGTCCGGCGCGCTGTTCTTTGGGAAGGCGGTAGGCCTCCCGGACGGCCCGGTAGGCCTCGGCGTCGCGCCGGACGGCGGTCTCGAGAAACACGCGAGCCTCCCGCAGGCCGCCGGGCAGAGCTGCCGGCAAGTCTCGCTTTTTTGCCGCCAAGCCGGCCACCATCAGGCCAAGCGACGCTGCCAGCGCTCCGGCCGCCGCGGCCGCGCTTCCCCCGCCGGGCGTCGGGGTGGGGGCGGCGATCTCATCGAGAAACTCACCCAGGCCGGAGGCGCGCCGCTCGGCCAAGCGGTTCTCGAGCACCTGGCCGGGGTGGAAGTTCTCGACCTGCAACAGCCCGGCCGCCGCGGATACCAGGGCTTCTCTTGGTATCAGACCTACGATCTCGCTCGATTCCACCGCCGTTCCCTCGGCGGCCGCTTCGCGCCGCACGGCCTCCAAGACCACGTGAAGCGGGGTGGTCTCAAAGTCGGTGAGATTCATGGAGACCTGGGCCCGGCCGCGCGCCTCCACTCCCATGGCCTTCACCGCCGGCAGGCCTCCCGAGGAAGCCCGCACCCTCTTGGCGATGCGACGCGCCATCTGGACGTCCGCCGTTGCCAGGTACACGTTATAGGCGATCAGGAACTTGCGAGCGCCCACCACGGTGGCCCCGGCGGTGGGGTGCAGCTCCGGCCCGCCCACGTCCGGCCGCCGCGCCGGGTTGGCCTTGACTTCCTCGCGAAGACCCTCGAACTGGCCCCGCCGGATCTTCTCCAGGCTGACGCGCTCGGGATCGCGAGCCGCCGCCTCGTAGTAGTATACGGGAACCCCGCAGCGACGCCAGATCTCCTGGCCGGTGCGGTGCGCCAAAGTCACGCACTCCTCCAGGGTGACGCCTTCGAGCGGCACGAACGGCGCCACGTCGCAAGCCCCGATCCGCGGATGCTCGCCGCGGTGCCGGTTCAGGTCGATGAGGTCGGCGGCGCGGGCCACCGCCCGCACTGCCGCCTCCCCGGCCTGCTCCGGCTCCGCCGCGAAGGTCACCACCGAGCGGTGATGGTCAGGGTCCATCTGGCGGTCCAGCACCGAGACGCCCTCCACGCTCTCGATGGCCTCGACGATCTGCTCCACCACCTTCGCCTCCCGGCCTTCGGAGAAGTTGGGCACGCACTCCACCAGGCGCCTCATTCGGGCGACTCCTGGGGCGGCTCCGGATGGATCCACCGCCCGCGGCGCATCGTCCGGTGACACAGGTTCATGCCGAAATAGTAGGCCAGCTCGCGGTAATCCCCCGCCTCCAGGATCACCAGGTCCGCGTATTTGCCGGGCTCGAGCGACCCGATCTGGTCCGCTCGCCCCAGGGCCGCCGCGCCGTTGATGGTCGCCGCCGCCAGGGCCTCCCCCGGCATCATCCTCATCTGGGTGCACGCCAGCGCCAGGATCATCTGCATGTTCAGGGTGGGGCTGGTTCCGGGGTTGAAGTCCGTGGCCAGCGCCACCGCCGCCCCCCCCTCGATCAGGCGCCGCGCCGGCGGGTAGCAGCCGGATCCCAGGTGGAACACCGATCCCGGCAGCAGCGTGGCCACGGTATTGGACTCCGCCAGCGCCTCCAGGTCCTCCCCGCCGAGCTGCTCCAGGTGGTCGACGCTGGTGGCCCCCAGCTCCATCCCCAGCCTGGCGGCGCCGGTCTCGGAGAGCTGCTCGGCGTGCAGCTTCAGACGGTAACCGAGATCCCTGGCGGCCTCCAGAACCCGGCGCGACTGCTCCAGCGTGAAGGCCCCGGAGTCGCAGAACACGTCGCAGAACTCCGCCAGGCGCCGTCGCTTCACCTCCGGGAGCATGACCTGGATGACCAGGTCGACATACTGATCGACCCGCGACTCGAACTCCGGCGGCGGCACGTGGGCGCCCAGGAACGTCCGCACCACCCCAACCGGCTGGCCGTCCACCTTCTGCATGACGCGCAGGCTCTTGCGCTCGGAGGCGGGGTTAAGCCCGTAGCCCGACTTTCCTTCCAGCGTGGTGGTGCCGCAGGCGGCGAACATCCGCAGCCAGCGGCGCGCTCGCATCTCCAGCGCCCGCGGCGACATGGCTCGCAGCGCGTGCATCGTGGAGGGGATGCCGCCGCCCTGCTGCGGCATCTCCAGGTAGCTGGCCCCCCGGATCCGCCGCTCGAAATCCGCCAGCCGGGAGGCCGGAAAAACGAAGTGGGTGTGGCTGTCGACGAAACCTGGCAGCACCGCCTTGCCGGTGGCGTCGATGACCTCGGCGTGGCGGGCCTCCTTGATGTTCTCCATGCGGCGGCTGGGGCCAACGGAATGGATGCGCTCGCCCATCACCAGCACCGCGCCGTCTTCAATAATGCCTAAGTCGGAGAGCTGGCGCCCGCGCCGGGGCGCCGGGCCCCGCAGCGTCACCAGCTGGCGGGCCCCTCGAATCAGGATGGGTACGGGCATTTCCTGGGAGCCGGGCGGTCCCTAGTGTGGTGTCCCGGCCAACGGTTGACGACCGCTGGGAGGCAAGCGTGGGGCGGCCTTTAGGCCGCAGCCGGACTTCCGTCCGGCTTGGGCGGGGCTAAAGCCCCGCGCGGGCTGAAGCCCGCCCCACAATGGCACTGCTGTATTGTCAAGTCTTAGACGGGTTACCACCCTAGATCCTCAACCCCTTTCTTTCCGCAAAGCGCCGGGCCTCCTCGTAACCCGCGTCGGCATGCCGCAGCACACCGATGCCCGGATCGCAGGTCAGCACCCGCTCGATTCGCCGGGCGCTGTCGGGGGTGCCATCCGCCACCGTCACCTGGCCGGCGTGCAGCGAATAGCCGATCCCGACGCCGCCCCCGTTGTGGACCGAAACCCAGCTCGCCCCTGCGGCGGTGTTGAGCAGGGCATTGAGAATCGGCCAGTCCGCGATGGCGTCGGATCCGTCCTTCATGCTCTCGGTCTCGCGATAGGGCGATGCCACCGAGCCGCAGTCCAGGTGGTCGCGCCCGATCACCACCGGCGCCTGGATCTGCCCTCGCGCCACCAGCTCGTTCACGGCCAGGCCGAACTCGGCCCGCTCGCCGTAGCCCAGCCAGCAGATCCGGGCCGGCAGCCCCTGGAACTTCACCCGCTTGCGGGCCAACTGGATCCAGCGTCCCAGGCTTTCGTTTTCGGGAAACAGCCGCAGCGCCAGCTCGTCGGTGGCGGCGATGTCGCCAGGTTCGCCCGACAGCGCCACCCACCGGAACGGCCCGCGGCCTTCGCAGAACAGCGGCCGGATGTAGGCCGGCACGAACCCGGGAAAGTTGTAGGCCTCCTGGACTCCGCGTTGGTGCGCCATGGTCCGGATGTTGTTGCCGTAATCGAAGGTTACGGCGCCCATCTTCTGAAGATCCAGCATGGCCCGCACGTGCGTGGCGATGGAGTCGAGCGCCGCCTCCACGTACCCCTGGGGATCCCGCTCGCGAAACACCGCCGCCTGTTCCACCGTGCAGCCCGCCGGGATATACCCGTGCAACGGGTCGTGGGCGCTGGTCTGGTCCGTCAGCAGGTCCGGCACGATCCCGCGCCGGACCATCTCCGGCAGTACATCGGCACAGTTGGCAGTCAGACCGACCGACAGGGCCTCCTGGCGGTGCACGGCGCTGCGCAGGATCCGGACGGCCTCCTCCAGGCTGTTCACCAGGATGTCGCAGTAGCCGCCCTTGAGCCGCCGCTTGATGCGCTCGGGATCGACCTCGATGCCCAGGTACGCGGCCCCGTTCATGGTGGCGGCCAGGGGCTGGGCGCCGCCCATGCCGCCCATGCCGCCCGAGACCACCAGCCGCCCGGCCAGCGAGCCGCCGAAGTGTTTCCGCGCCGCCGCAGCGAAGGTCTCGTAGGTGCCTTGCAGAATGCCTTGGGCGCCGATATAGATCCAGCTGCCGGCGGTCATTTGCCCGTACATGGTCAGACCCGCGCGGTCCAGAGCCTCGAAGGTCTCCCGGTTCGACCAGTGCCCCACCAGGTTGGCGTTGGCGATCAAGACCCGAGGCGCCATCTCGTGGGTGCGGAAGATCCCCACCGGCTTGCCGGACTGCACCAGGAGAGTCTCGTCGTTCTCCAGGCGCTCCAGCCGCTCGCAGATGGCCTCGAAGGCCTCCCAGTTGCGGGCCGCCTTCCCGGCCCCACCGTAAACGATCAGCTCCTCGGGACGCTCGGCCACCTCGGGGTCGAGGTTGTTCATGAGCATTCGCAGGGCAGCCTCCTGGTGCCAGCCCTTGCACCGGAGTTCGGTCCCCCGTGGGGCGCGAACGGTTCGCATCAACTGGGAGCGCGCCACCCTCCCAGTTTACAACGGTCGACAGGCAGGAATGCCGGTGTTACCCCAGCAGCTTTGGCGCCACGTTTCCAGCCACGTCCGTGAGCCGGAAATCGCGCCCCTGAAACTTGAAAGTCAGCCGGGTGTGATCGAGGCCCATCAGATGCAGGATGGTGGCGTGCAGGTCGTGCACGCTCACCTTGTCTTCGACGACGTGGAAACCGAAATCGTCGGTGGTCCCGACGGTGATGCCGGGCCGCACCCCGCCCCCGGCCATCCAGATGGAGTAGGCGTCGATGTGGTGGTTGCGGCCAATGCTGGCGCCGGCGCCCTCGGCGAGCGGGGTGCGGCCGAACTCGCCGCCCCAAACCACCAGGGTGGAGTCCAGCAGGCCGCGGCGCTTGAGGTCCTGGACGAGCGCCGCGGAGGCTTGGTCGACTTCCTTGCAGCGCGCCTCCAGGCCTTTCTCGATGCCGGTATGGTGGTCCCAGTCGGTGTGATAGAGCTGAATGCACCGCACGCCGCGCTCCACCAAACGTCTGGCCAGCAGGCAGTTATTGGCGAAAGTCGCTTTGCCCGGCTCGGCGCCGTACAGGGTCAGGGTCTCGGCCGGCTCCCTGGAGATATCCACCAGGTCGGGACCCGACATCTGCATGCGGTAGGCGGTTTCGTAAGAGGCGATGCGAGTCGTGATTTCGTCGTCGCCGGTTTCCTGGTGGCGCAAGGTGTTCAGATCCCGGAGGGCGTCGAGCGCGCGGCGCTGCCGTTCCAGCGTCACCCCGGGCTGGCTGGATAGATTGAAGACCGGCTCCGGTCCGGGCAGGAAGGGCGTCGCCTGGTAGGAGCTGGGAAGAAAACCGCTTCCCCAAATGATGGGCCCGTTGCGCGGCCCGCGCGGGCCGCTTTGCATCACCACGAAGCCGGGCAGATCCTTCGACTCGCTCCCCAGACCGTAGGTGATCCAGGCGCCCATGCTGGGCCGGCCGGCGATGACCGAGCCGGTGTGGGCGAAGATCTTGGCGGGCGCGTGGTTGAAGTTTTCCGTCTGCATGGATCGGATGATGGCGATATCGTCGGCCATGGCGGCGATGTGGGGCAGCAGGTCGCTGACGGCGTTGCCGCTGGACCCATTCCGGCGGAACCGCCGGGGAGACCCGAAGAGTTTGGGATTCGCCATACGCTCCATGAAGGCGAAGCGCTTGCCCTTCACCACCGACTCCGGGCAGGCCTGGCCGTCGAGCTCGCGGAGCGTCGGTTTGTCGTCCAACAGATCGATCTGGCTCGGCGCGCCGGCCATGAACAGGTAGATGATGCTGCGGGCTCGCGGCTGGTGATGTGGTCTCCTCGGCGCCATGGCCTGGTTCGGCGCCGACCACACGGCCTCGGAGAGCAGAGAGGCCAGCCCCACGCGGCCGACCCCCACGCCGCACTCCCGGAAGAAGTGCCGGCGCGTGCAGTTCAGCAGGCAATGATCTTGCCAGTTCATGGCTACTCCCTGGTGATGAACTCGTCGGTGTTGAGCAGCACCCGGGCGACGGCGGTCCAGGCGGCCAACTCCGGATTGGCCTCCCCGGTAAGCTGGCTGGCTTCGCCAGTCCGGGTTTGGAAGGCGTCGGACTCGGAGGCGAGCAGCTGTTCGAGGCGCGCCCGCTCGGCGGGCGTTGGGCTGCGCGCCACGGCCACTCGCCAGGCGTAGCCGATGCGGTCGGCGGGAGCTTCCCTGACGATCCGCCGGGCAAACGCTTGGGCGATCTCGTGATAGGCGGTGTCATTGAGGAGCGTCAGGGCTTGCAGGGGAGTGTTGGTTCGGGCGCGCCGCGTGCAGGCGCCGTTGGCCAGCGGGGCGTCAAAGACGGCGTGAGCCGGATGCGGCGTGATCCGCCAGCGGAAGGTGTAGAGGCCGCGACGATAGCGGTCGTCTCCGGTGCTGGCCGTCCAGGTCTTCTTGAGCTGGCTGGCGGCCATGGCATTCGCCGGCTGCGGAGGAAAGACGCCGGGGCCTCCCAGCCTTCTCGCCAGCAGGCTGCCGGCAGCCAGCGAGGCGTCGCGAATGGCTTCCGCCTCCAGCCGGAGCCGGCTCTGGCGGGCCAGCAGGCGATTCTGGGGATCGATCTCGTCCAGGTCGGCGCGCCGCCGCGACGATTGCCGGTAGGCGGCCGAGGTCAGGATCAGCCGGTCGATCGCTTTGCGGCGCCACCCCTGGGTCACCAGCTCGGTGGCGAGCCAGTCCAGCAGATCCGGGTGCGTGGGAGCCGCCCCCTGAGCGCCGAAGTCGTTTTCCGTTTCCACCAGGCCGCGGCCGAAATACTGCTGCCAGATGCGGTTCACCGCCACGCGGGCCAGCAGCGGGTTGGCCGGTTCGACCAGCCACCTTGCCAGGTGCAGCCGGTTCCGAGGCTGGGGCGCGGTCATGGGATGCAGCGATCTCAGGTATCCCGGCTCCACCCGCGCGCCAGGGTGCAAAAAATCGCCGCCCAGCAGCACATGGGCATCGCGCGGGGTGGGCAGCTCCCGCATGATCATGGTGGTTTCGATCTTCGGAACCCGCGCTTCCAGATCCTCGATCGTCTTCCGCCGGGCGACCATCGACGGGTCGGCGGCGGCCAGCTTGCTGCGGCGCTGCGTTTCGGCCAACTCCGCGCGAAGGATGCGGATTTGCGCCCGCAGAGCGTCGCGGCGGGCAACCTCCTCCGGCGAGGCAAACTCCAGCAGCGGTCCGTGGACGATGGCCAGGTCGTTGTGCCGGGCATACTCTTCCTTCTCCGGCCCGTACTCATCGATGTTGTTGAAGTAGGCGAACAGCTCGTAGTATTCGCGCTGCGAGACCGGGTCGTACTTGTGGTCGTGGCAGCGGGCGCAGCCGACCGACAGGCCCAGCAAGACGGTCCCGAAAGTGTCCACCCGGTCGAACACGTTCTCGACGCGGTATTGCTCGCGGTCGGTGCCGGCTTCAATCTGGATGGGGTGCATGCGGCTGAAGCCGGTGGCCGTGATCGCGGCAGGCGTGGCGTTGGGCAGCAGGTCGCCGGCCACCTGCTCGACGACGAACTGGTCAAACGGCATGTCGCGGTTGAGGGCCTCGACCACCCAATCCCGATACCGCCACACTTGGCGCGGCTCGTCCCGGCTCCCGCCATCGGAGTCGGCGTAGCGCGCCTGATCCAGCCAGTGAAGAGCCATGCGCTCGCCATAGTGCGGCGAGGCCAGCAGGCGTTCCACCTGGCGTTGGTAGGCGTCCGGCCGGCGGTCCCAGACAAAGCTGTCGATTTCAGCGGGCGCCGGTGGAAGGCCGGTGAGGTCGAAGCTGACTCTTCGCAGCAGTGTCACGGCATCGGCTTCGGGCGATGGGGCGACCTTTTCTTTCTCCAGCCGCGCGAGAAGGAAGCGGTCGACGGGATTGCGAACCCAGGCCGTGTTGCGGACGCGCGGCGCCACCGGACGTCGCGGCGCCAGAAAGGCCCAGTGGCTGGTCGGAGGCGCGACCGGGGCGGCCAGCCTGGGCCAGACCGCGCCGTTGCGAACCCATTGCTCCAGAGCCGCCACCTCAGCGGCGCCGAGGCGGCCGCCCAACGGCATCTTCAAATCGCCGCACTGTCGCACAGCGGAGAGCAGCAGGCTCCGGCCGGGTTCCCCGGGAATCAGCGCCGGTCCGCGCTTGCCGCCCCGAAGAGCAGCCTCGCGAGTCGCCAGCGACAGGCCGCTCGAGGAGGTTCCGCTGTTGTGGCAGGGCAAACAAACCCGCGTGAGAATGTTGGCGGCTTCCGGCGGCTGGGCCAGCGCCGCGGCGCAGACACCAAGCGACACGGCGTATCTGCGGAGGGGCTGCACGCCGTCTATCTTATCTCTGACGCCGCGCCGGCGTCAAAAAACTCTGCGTACGGGCCCCGGTCAAGCATAGGCCCTCCCTTCACCGCAGAGGCGCGGAGAACGCTAAGATGGAACGAACCGATGATCGGCCAGACGCTGGGACACTACCGGATCGAGGCCAAGCTGGGGGCGGGCGGGATGGGGGAGGTGTACCGCGCGCTCGACACCAAGCTGGGACGGCAGGTTGCCATCAAGGTGCTGGCGGAGGCTTTCGCCCGTGACCCGGATCGGCTGGCGCGCTTCGAGAGGGAGGCGCGGGCGCTGGCGGCTCTGAATCACCCCAATATTGCTGCTATCTATGGGTTCGACAAGCAGGAGAGCCTCTGGTACCTGGTGCTGGAGTACGTCCCCGGCGAAAACCTGAAAGGGCCGCTGGGGCTCCAGGAGGCTCTGTCGCTGGGGCGGCAGATCGCCGAGGCGCTGGAGGAGGCCCACGGGAAAGGCTTCGTCCACCGGGACCTGAAGCCCGCCAACATCAAGGTGACGCCCGAAGGGAAGGCGAAGCTGCTGGACTTTGGGTTGGCCAAGGCCCTGGCCGAGGAACCGGCACGCGATCCAGCCTCTTCGCCGACCATGACGGCAGACGGGACGCGCCTGGGGGTGATCCTGGGGACGGCGGCCTACATGAGCCCGGAGCAAGCGCGGGGGCAGGTGGTCGACAAGCGGGTCGACGTGTGGGCGTTCGGCTGCGTTCTCTACGAGCTGCTGGCGGGGCGCCAGGCGTTCGGTGGCGAGTCGGTCACCGATTCGATGGCGGCCATCCTGACGCGGGAGCCGGACTGGAAAGCGCTGCCGGCCGGTACGCCGGCCGCGATCGAGCGCCTGCTGCGGCGGTGTTTACAGAAAGACCCCAAGCAGCGGGTGCATGATATTGCTGATGTCCGGCTGGAGCTGGAAGAGGTGGGAACCGCCCCGGGACCAGGGGGCGAACCGGCGACGGGGCGAGGGGGCGACTGGGCGAGGAGGCGGGTGGTCTGGGCGGCGGCTGTCGCCTTGGCGGTGGCCGTCGGCTACGGGTTGGGGCGCTGGGGCGGCCCCGGCCCCCAGACTCAGTGGTCGGGCGTCTTGCTGGGCGGCCCGGCGGCGGCGATGGGCCCGCGCATCTCCCCGGACGGCCAGACGCTGGCTTTCCAGGCCATGGTGGACGGACAGACTCAGGTGGCCGTCATGAAGCCGGACTCGGGCAACTGGACGGTGCTGACACGGGAGCGAAGCCGCGGGCTGGTGTCGGAAATCTGCTGGTCGCGCGACGGCACAAAGCTTTATTTCGACCGCGTGCTGGATGTGCCGCAAGGGATCTACAGCGTGCCGGTGTTGGGCGGCGAGGAGCGGCTGGTGCTGGAAGACGCCTCCGGGCCACAAGCTCTACCCGACGGCAGCCTGGTGGTCTCGCGGATCAACGCCGAGCGGAACCTGCAACTGCACCGCTACTGGCCGGAGACCGGCCGCGCCCAGCCATTGAAGGCCCTGTTGCTGCCAGGAGCCAACGTTCCCTTTCGGTTGTTTCCGGGCGGCCAGCAGGTAGTGTTTTTCGGCCGGCCGCTGGCAGAGACCGGCACACCCAATCATCTATATGCACTGGAACTGACGTCGGAGAGGATACGGCGCCTGGCGCCGGGAGCCCCAATACCATCTTCTGGATTCCTGTTCCCGATGGCGGTGGAGCCGGATGGGCGCTGGGTCCTGTTCGACCTGCCGGCCGGAAACCTGCACCGCATCGTGGCGGCGCCGAGCGACGGCTCCGGGCCGCTGCAGACCCGGCTGACCCTGACGATGGCGCCCGGCTACCTGGATGTTGGCGCCGATGGGAGCCTGTACATAGACCAGTGGGAGCGCCCCGGCGAGGTCTTGAGGTTTCCGGCCTCGGGGCGCTCTCCGGAGCGGCTCGGGGTGATCGCCGCGAGCCCCGGGGCGCCGATGTCGCTGCCGCTGCCGGACGGGCGGGTGCTGGCGACGTCTCGCCTGGCCGGGCGGGACCGGCTTCAGGTGCTGTCGCCGGGCAAAGATGCGGCGCCGTTCGTCGAGACTCAGGAGGAAACCTCCACGCCGGCGGCGCTGGCCGGGCCGGGGCAGGTGGCGTTCGTGATCGGATCGGCGCCCCAACGGACCATCGCGCTGGCCTCCATCGCCGACGGGCGGATTGTCCGGCGACTCCAGGGAGCCAAGGCCCCTACCATCGACAGCCTGGCGGCCTCGGTCGACGGTAAGACGCTTTACTACACAGCCGCCGGCTTCGTGTGGGCCATCCCGGCAAGCGATGGCGAACCCCGCCGGCTTCGCCCAGGGGATTCCGTCACGGCGGACCCTTCCAAGCAGGATCTCATTGTTCAGTTGAGCGAGAAAGGGGGCGTCCGGCTCGTGCGCCTGCCGCTGGGGGGCGGAGCCGAGCGCCCCATCCCGCTCCAAGGCGACTTGCGGCTGACCCCGCTCCCGCTGAGCGCCAATGCCGTGCACAAGGACGGCCGGATCGCCGTGCAGGTGATCGTCAGGGATAACTGGTTCTGGCCGGCGGGCGTGCTGGACCCAGTGTCGGGGCGTCTGGAGAGGATCCCCATGGCCTACGACGCCGACATGCAGTCCCCGGCCTGGACCCCCGACGGCAAGCTGCTGGTGGTGGTGGCGCAGCCCTTGCGATCCAGTTTGTGGCGGTTCCGCCGGTAACACAGGCATTCCTGCCTGTTTACCGGTGCTTGACACCTGCCGCCGCTGCCGATATAATTCAACCATTAAGATGAATGATAGCCTGCCCCTCGATCTCACCCTGGCAGCTCTGGCTCATCCGGCACGGCGAGCGATTCTGGAGCGGGTGATGCGGAAAGAGTCGCGCGTGACCGACCTGGCCCACCCGTTCGCGATGTCGCTCAATGCCGTGTCCAAACACATCCGCGTTCTGGAGCGGGCCCGGCTGGTGCGCCGCCGCAGGGTCTGGCGTGAGCACCTGGTGTCATTCAACCCGGCGCCGCTCCAAGAGGTGTCGGAATGGATCGAAAAGCGGCGCGTTTTCTGGACCGCCCGGCTCCAGGCCGAAGATGCTGCCGCCGCAGCGAAGCCACCCAAGAAAGGACATTCGAAATGAGCTTCGACCCCTCCCATCGCCTTCGCATCACCCGCCGGTTCGCCGCATCGCCGGAGCGCGTCTTCGACGCCTGGCTCGATCCGAAACGGCGCGGCAGTGGCTGTTTACCTCGCCCGGCGCCGATGTGGCGGCCCGGCGCGTCGAGATCGACGCCCGGGTGGGCGGCAGGTGGCTGATGACCAACCCGTGCGAAGGCATGGAACTGGAGGGCATCGGCGAGTACCTCGAAATCGACCGGCCACGCCGTCTGGTCTTCACTTTTGCCATCCCGCTGTTTGGTCCCCACGTGGACCGAATTGTCGTCGAGATCGTGCCGGATGGCGCCGGGTGCATCCTGACCCTGACCCATGAACTCCTGCCGCCGGAGTTTCACGATGCAACCGAAACCGGCTGGGGCAAGATGTTCGACCGCTTGGTCGAGGTGCTCAACAGGACAGGAACAGAGCCGGGTTCGGGGGTCCGACGGTAACACTCTCTACGGCTTCGGCGCCAGCGGCTTGGGGGCCACGGTCTTGGGCGCCGCCGACGGGGGCCGGCTGATGGCCGGCCTCGCGACTGGGGCCGGGGTTCCCGCCGGCGGCGCGGCTGCTGCCGCTCCGCCGCCCTTCTGCGACTTGTCGTACAGCCCTACGATCTCGTTGGTCATGTCCACGGTGTTGACCGCGTACAGCACCGGGCTCTGGGGCGAGCTGATGTCGAGCACGATCTGGTAGCCCTTTTCCTTAGCGTACCCGTCGATCACCCCCATCATCTTCTGCCCGATGCCGTTGATGAGCTTGCCCTCTTCCTGCTGGAACTCGGAGGAGGCGTCCTCGTTGTCGCGCTGCAGCGCCTTGTTCTTGGTGTCGATCTGGCGCATGAGGATGTTGCGGGCGTCCTCGCTCATGGTGTTGCGGCCTTTGTTGAGCTGGGCCTGCAGGTCCTCGATTTCCCGCCGCTGTTTCTCGAGCCCCTGCTGCCGCGGGGCGTATTTCTCCTGCAACTGCTTGGCGGTCTTCTGCCCCTCTTCGGTCCGGATGATGGCATCTTGAATATTAATGATGCCAACCTTGGTCCCCCCGCTCTGGGCCCACGCCGCGGCGGCCGCGCACAGGGCCGCCATCACCACTCCTGCTGGTCTCATCGCTTCCTCTCTCTGGGGCTTCCCCTCTCGACGGTATTGTATCAAAACGTCCGGCTGATCGTGAACCGGAAGGTCTTCTTGGGCTCCTCAAACGGGAGGGCCCGCCCGTAGGAGCTGATGGCGTTCAAAAACGTCAGTTGGTTCGGGAACATGGACCGGTCGGCCACGATGGGCGGTTGCAGCACGGTGTTGACCCGGTTGGGGTTGTAGGCCCAGTAGAGCCGGAAAGGAGCGTTGACCACCGGCAGCATCACCTGCAGCTCCAGCCCCGCCGAGGACCGGATGTCCTGGGTATGAGCATGAATCCGGATCTGCTTGGTGAACTCGCTCTGCGGGAACACGGCGTTCAGCTCCTGGATGCGGCCGGGGTTGAGCGTGAGCTGGTTCATGCGGGACACCTTGTTGACCCCGATATCGAAAAACGGCGCCAGGGTCACCGGCCCCACGATCGGAATGCGGTACTCGAAGTTGCCGATGAGCTGGGTGTCGCCGCCGGGGAAGATCAGCCGGTAGATGGGCGCCTTGGTGGTCACCGGCACGCGCACCTCGGCGCCGTCGATGATCAGGGTCTGCATCCGGGGCAGCCCGTTGTCGTTGAGCACCTGCACGTCGGTCACGTCCGGAATGAAGGCGATGGGGCTGATGGCCCGGATGTCGAAGCCCCGGATGTCGGTTTCGCCGCCGATATAGAAGCGCTCAAACGGCGGCGCCACCTTGTTGCCGAAGCCGCTCATCAGCGCCCCCAGCAACCGCATCCCGACCACGTTGCGCTTGTTGTTGACCCCCCGGAAATACTTGAACTCCATGATGGGCCGCAGGATGTTCACGTTGCCGCCCAGAAAGCTGGTGGCCACCTCCGTGGAGGCGTAGAGGCTCTTGCCGCCGGTGGGGTTGATGGGATGGTTGACGGTGTTGTAGAAGTAGTTCGGGACGATCTTGCTGGTGCGGATGCCGTCGAGCGAATTGGGCCCGTAAACGTTCTGGAAGTTCAGGTACTCGAAGTACTGCCGGGAGGCCCCGCTGAAGGTCGAGATCCTGGAGTTCTCCCAGCCGTAGGTGACCCCCACCCGGGCGAAGCTGCGCTTCAGCGGATAGCTGAGGAAGGTCGTGAAGCCGTGGCTGGCCTGGGTGAAGTTTTGCAGGTTGTCGCCGCCCACCACGTTGAAGAACGGGATCAGATTCTGGCCCGTCAGGATGGACGCTTCCCGGGCCTGGTCGAAGTTGAAGCTTCGCATGAAAACCGTGAAACCCGTCTGGATAGGCTTGTCGAGGAAGTAGGGCTCGGTGAAGCCGAACAACGCGATGCGCTCGCGGCTGCCGAGCTGGGTGCTGACCGTCAGGGTCTCACCCAGGCCCAGAAAGTTGTTGGTCTCGTAGTTGAAGCCGATGAAGCTGCCGGCGAAGCCCGAGACGCCGCCGGTCAGCCCCACGGAGTTCTTGCCGCGCTCCTTCACCTTCAAGGTCAGGTCCACCAGCCCGTTGCGGGTGTCGCGCTGGATGTCGGCGGCCTCCTCGGCCTTCAGCGGCTCGAAGTACCCTAGCTGGTTCAGCCGCAGGATGCTGGTGTCCCACAGCCGGGTGTTAAACATGTCGCCTTCGTCCAGAAACAGCTCCCGGCGGATCACCTTGTCGCGCGTGGTGGTGTTGCCCGAAAAATTGATGCGGCGCACGAAAAACTGCTTGCCTTCGTCCACCGTCAGGTGCAGATCGATGCGGGCCTTCTCGGTCGGGGCGGGCTCCGGAAACTCGAAGTTCGGCTCAGCCACGAAGTCGATGTAGCCGAACTCGCCGTAGAGCTTTTTCAGGTTCTCCATGCCCTTGCGGAGCTTCGAGACGTCGAAGATGGCCCCTTCCTGCATCTGGAACACGGGGCGCAGCACCGCCTCCGGGGTGCGGAACAGCTTCACGTCGCTGAAGCTGATCTTGCCCATCTGAAAGCGGGCGCCTTCCTCGACGAAGACTCTCAGGTCGGCGCGCTTGCCGGCCTTGTTGGGCTTGAACACCGGGATGCGGAAACCCTTGCCCCCCACGTCGCGCATGTCCATCTGGTGCTGGGTGACGGTGGCCTTGAAATAGCCCCGCTCCTGGTAAGCGTTGCGTAGCCGGTCCTTGTCCTCTTCGAGCTTGTTGGAGTCGAAAGTCTTCGCAAAGATGTGCTCCAGCACGATAGACTTCGGGATCCCGATGGGCCGCAGGTTCTTCATGGCCCGGATGGCCACGCGGTCCGACAGGACGGTGTTGCCTTCGATGCCGATCTTGCCAACCTTGACCTTGGGGCCTTCGACCACGTTGAAAACCAGCTCGATCGAGGAGGGCGGCACCTGCCGCACGTCCGGCGTTACGGTGGCGTACTGGCGGCCCCGCTCCCCGAGCAGCTCCCTCAGCACCCAGGTGGCGCGGGCGATCTTGGTGGGATCGTAGCGGCTCTCGACCGTCAAGCCCACCTTCCGTTCCTTGAAGCGGTCCAGGATCTCCGAGACCGTCACCGACTTGTTGCCCTCGTATTTGATGGTGCGGATCATGCGCCGCTCCACCACCTCGAAGCGAACGATCTGGCCGACGCTGCCCGGCTCCACCACCAACCGCACGTCGTCGAAGTAGCCGGTGTTCCACAGCAGCATGAAGTCGCGGCGGAGTTGCTCTTCATCGTAGGGGTCGCCGTTCTTGGTGTGCAGCCGCCCCGTCAGGGTGTCGCGCGGGATGCGGCGGTTGCCGCGAAACTCCACCCGCTCGACGATGTTCAGCCGGGGCCCTATCGGCTGGGGCGCTTCGGGCGCCGCGGCGGCCGGCTTCTCTTCCTTCTTCTCGTCTTTCTTCTCGTCCTTCTTCTCCTCGGGGACGGCCTCAAACGGCGTTGGCTGCTGCGGCTTGGGGGCCGGCGGCTTGGGGGCCTGGACCGGCTTCTCCTCCGGGATGGCCTCGAACGGGGAGGGCTGCGGCGGCTTCGGTTGCTGGGGCTTGGGCGGCGCGGTAGGCTGCTGTCCCCAGGCCATGGCGCAGCAGAATACGGCCAGCGCCAGGCGGGTAGCCTGGAAGTACGGCATACTTCCTGTTATACGCATCACTTCTTTTTATGGTTACACAAGAATCAAGGGATTGGCTACTTGAACCGCAGCTCGCAGACGCCCCCCGGTCCTTTGTAGTGCAGCCAGAAATTCTTAGCCTTCTGCTTGGGATCCACAGGAAAGTATAGCAGACCGGTGACGGGTTTGCGGGCCTCGCCCTGGGGCAACTCCTTTTGCTTGAGGGCCTCCAGCAGGGGTGTCGGCTTGCCAGCCGGGGCGGTGGTGACGGTGGCCTGCTCGGCGTCGGCGGCATTGCCGAAACTGTTATCTTGCGTACCCATGCGGCGGGGCTGCCCGCCGCCGGGAATCGGCAGCCCCCCGACAAAAACCGGGTCGCCGGCCTCGGAGTGGATCCCCCGGCCGCCGCCCTTGGACCCCAGCACCAGCACCGCGCCGCCGGCGATGCGATCCGGCGACTCGCCCGTCGAGCGTTCGTTGTCGCGACCGGAGCGGAGCAGGAAGTCGTCGCGCCTGATAGCCACCGGGTAGCCGCCGCGGGGCCTCAGGGTCAATTCCACCAGGACGTATTGCCGATTCAGGTCCGAGCCGACAGCCTTGATCTGGGCCTCCCGGTCGAGGATCAGGCGGGCGGTGATCTCCAGATCCTCGGCTTTGGCCGTGACGGCTTCCGGCGGCGGATCGGCTGCCAGCCCCGGCAGGGCCAGGGCCAGCGCGCCCAGGATGGCAGAGAACCTCATGGCTCTCATGGTAACACAGGCATTCCGGGGTGGCCCGCAGGGTGTGTGACATAGAAGTGGTGGCGTTGGCTGTCCGCAATTATCATCCCGAGCGCAATTGTCATCCCGAGCGTAGCGAGGGATCTGTTGTTGCGCCGGGGCGAAAGCAGATCCCTCGCTACGCTCGGGATGACACCGGCTGCGCTCGGGATGTCACCGGCGCCGGCTTGCCTCCGACTGGCTCAATCCCTTTCATGTCGCGCACCCGTGGCCGCAGGCCACCCCGGCACGCCGAAGCCTGCGCCGCCTGCTCTGCTAAGATAGTTCGCGTCCATGATCGAACTGGTCAAGCTGCATCACGTCTCGTTCGCGACGCGGAACCTGACAGCCAGCCAGGCCTTTTTCGAGGGGGTGCTGGGGCTGGCCCCCATCCCTCGACCGAGCTTTTCCTTTCCCGGAGCCTGGTACGCGCTGGGAGACCGGCAGTTGCACCTGATTGAGAACCAGTCAGAGGCCGGCGCGGCCCCGGCGCGGCTAAGCCGCAACGACCATCTGGCACTGGAGGTCGCCGACGTCGGCCAGGTGCGGGCTGCGCTCGAGAAGCACGGCGTTGCTTACCAGGAAGGCGGCAACCGGGCGCTTGGAATGGAGCAGCTGTTCTGCCGGGATCCGGACGGCCACGTCATCGAGTTCGTGCATTGCAGCGAGACGCAGCGATGAGCGGGAAGCGGTTGGCCCTGGCGTGGGCGGCGGTGGCGGCGATCTCGACGCCGGCCTGGGGCCAGGGGGCGGAAGCCTCGGTGTCGGCCGGCTCCTCCACCTTCCCCAACCGCAACCTGGGCCAGTTGGGGGCGCAGGGCGCCGTGTCTGAGTTCTTGAAGCTCGAGAATGGCGTGCGGATCGCGGGCCGCTTCACCATCAACAACTACCGATTCCTGGGACACGAGTTCGGCTACGGCTACGATCACAGCGGCCTGGTCTTCGGCAGCCAGGGCAAGGTCGGCATGGCGGTACACCAGGGCTTCTACGATTTTCTGGCCTACGCCCTGCCGGAGGGCTCCGCCTTCCGGCCGTTCGTGTGCGGGGGCGTCGGCTTCTCGACCTTCTTCCCGCCCGGCACCTCGGTCTCTTACGGCAACGGCGTCACCAAGTTCGGCTACAACTATGGCGCCGGCGTGAAGGTGAAAGTGTCGCCCCTGTTCGGGATCCGCCTGGACGTCCGCGACTACGTCACCGGCAAGCCCTTCGACCTGCCGGAGGCGCGAGGCCTGCTCCACAACTTGGAGGTGTCGGCGGGTTTCTCGGTTCTGTTCTGAGCTGTCTGAAGCACAACGCCGCTGCCGGGATGACCCAACCGTGGAGCGTCCGGAATACTCGCTACTGGGTATCCACTTGACTCAGCCAGACGTGGCGCAGACACTTTTGTCTGCCGCGCCGAGACTGATCTCGGCGCCCGGTCCTTCGCAACACGCAGGGGTCGAGACGAGTCTCGACCCGGCAGGCTGAGAGCCTGCGCCACGTCGGCGTCATTGATTCTGGCTGAGTCAAGTGGATACCCAGTTACTCGTATTTAGGCAACTACCGATAGTGCCATGCCCAGTCCGCCAGCGGAAGCTCCGCCGGCGCGCCCACCGCGTCAAGAGCGGCCAGCAGTTCTCTGAGCGTCTCCACCCGCCGTATCCCGAACCGCGTTGCCACCACGAACTCCCGGCCGCGGCCGGCGCGCTCAACAGCCATGCGACTCCCGGGCCGCTACCCGCCTCGGCGGTCGAATCCACACAGAACGAATCGAACACCTCACCGCCCGGCGAAAACAACTGGTGACTGTCCGCCGAGAATCCGAACACTTCAGCATCGGTTGTCACCTGGATCGCGGCCCCGCCCGACCCAGACGGCCCTGTCGGAGGGGGGCCGAAACAGCGCTGTGCCTGGACGGCCGAAATGTGATACAAACAAATATGTAGCGACCCATGGTTTTCGCCTGGCATGAGAACAAGAATCGTGTCAGCGCGCGAAAGCACGGGGTGTCTTTCGAGACAGCGGCCCGGGTGTTCGAAGATCCCTCCGCGGTCTCCTATGTGGATCGGGTTGTCGAAGGGCAACAGCGCTGGCACACCATTGGGCTCGCCAGCGCGATCACGGTGCTGTTGGTGGCTCACACGGTCGAGGAAGAAGATGGCGAAGAAAACATCCGGCTCGTCTCTGCGAGAAAGGCGGCTCCCCGCGAGCGTGCTATTTACGACACCCATCGGTGATCGACAGCAAGCCGAGCTGGAACGACTGGCCTGCATGCCGGATGCCAGGATTGACTACTCTGACATTCCGGCCCTTCAAGAGCGCCCATCGGGCGTTCAGGTAGGCCGCTTCTATCGCCCCGTGAAGCAGTTAACCAGCCTCCGGGTGGACGCCGACGTCCTGGCCTGGTTCCGGTCGCGTGGCAAGAGGTACCAGACGTATATGAACCAGGTCTTGCGACGCGAAATGGAAGCTCACCCTCGAAGGCGTTAGACCTCGTCGGACTCGGGAGCGGCGGCCAGCTCCAGCACAAACCGCTCAGCCACCTTCGGCGCGGGGACCGTTTCGGCAAAGGCAAGCTTGCGCAACCGTTCGAGCGCCTGGAAATCGTTTGCCGCCCCGGTCAAACTGGAATCGGGTTTTTTCCTTGGACACGGTAGCTGCGGGCGAATTGCTCGCGGATCTCCTGGCTTGCTGCATCGGCGGGCAGTGCTTCTTTGTTGGCGTTCCAGACCTGGCTGTAGGCGGCGAGGGTTGCCTGTGCGGCATCCAGATCGACGGATTCAAACAGCCGCGCACGGAGGACGTTGGGCGGACGAACGCGGCAAACTGCTTGGAGGCGTCCGGGAAGGCGCGTTCGACCTTGCGGAGGTAGACGGAGATCTCGTCGAGGAGGATCAGCGTCGGCTGGCCGCCGAAGAGTTCACGGATCGTATCGGCGCCAGGTGCGATGTGCCTTTCATCGCTCTGGCGGACGCGCTCGTAGCCGTGGCGCCCAGCGAGGCGGTAGGCCATCTCGTCCCAGAGCGAATGGGCGAGAAGGCCGAGTTCAAGGGGCAGTCCGTTGGCGGGGTCGGCGTTTTCGCCGTCGAGTGCCGCGACGCGGACGGGGCCCGAAGGGAGAATTGCCGGATCAACAAAGTCCAAAACGTTGGCAACACCCTTCATTCCGCGAACGGCGTGGACGAGGGCGATGAGCGAGTGGGTTTTGCCGCCGCCGTACTGTGTGCCCAGGCGGATGATCGAGGACACTTCGCCACCCTTGCCGGAGAGGCAGCAGGCAGACGGCCTTGAGCAGCTCCTTCATGCCGCCCGTGGGGTAGCTCTTGGCGAAGAAGGCGGCGGGTTCGAGGTAGTCGACCGGCGCTGTGCCGTTGACAACGCGCGAAAGGTCGGCCATGAATTCATCGTCGCGGACAGTCCCGGCGAGTACGTCCGCCCGGGGGCGGCACGTCGTGAAAACCATAGGCAGGCTCATAGGCGGCTCAAACAGGTTAAGCCCGGCGCCGCCTCCAGGCGGCCCGCGCCTACGCTCGAGCCCACCATCCACAACCCACAGCCGGGGCAGGAGCGCCGAAGGCCACTCCGGACCAGAGCCCGTCATCCCGAGCGAAGCGAGGGATCTGCTGTTGTTCACGGATTGGCTGGCCAGCAGGTTTTCGCAAAAAACAGATCCCTCGCTTCGCTCGGGATGACAGGTCCTGGCCGTGTCCCAGCCTGTTGTCAACCCTACGGAAACGTCTAAACTCCGGGGGCAGGAGCGGCCGCAGGCCGCTCCTGCCCCTGAGCTACTGGAAGCTCCGGACCGCGGCGGCCTCGTCGGTGTGGACCTCGAAGACGGTGTAAAGCTTGGTGATCTGCAGCAGGTCGTGGACCTTTTTCTGCAGGTTCAGGAGCTTCAGCTTGCCGCCCTGATTGGAGACGGAGGTGAAGCTCGACACCAGTTCCCCGATGCCGGAGCTGTCGATGTAGCTGACGTCGCCCAGGTTGAGCAGGATGCTCTTCTGACCTTTGGAAATCAGGTCGCGAACCGTCTCCCGCAGGGTGCTGGATCCTTCTCCCAGAGTAATGCGGCCGCTCAGATCCACGATCGTGACGCCGTCTACAAGACGAGTGCTGATTTTGATACTCACTTACGCTTCCTCCTTGGCTTGCGGGGAATAGTTCTTCACCATAACGAGCTCGCTGCCCTCGCCGATCCGGCGCACGCGCAGGTCATCCATGAAGGCCCGGATCAGGAACAGACCCCGCCCTGACTTGCGCATCAAGTTTTCATCCGCCAGGGGGTCGGGGACCTCTTGCAGCTCGAAGCCGGCTCCCTGGTCCTGGACGGTTATGGTCAATCCGTCGCCCGAGGCCTGAGCGCCGAGCGAAACCTTCTTCTGGGAGCTGTAGCCGTTGCCGTGCACCACGGCATTGATGACGCTTTCGCGCACCGCCATGCCGATCTGGTGAAGAGCGTCTTCGGAGAAACCATACCTCACGGCGTACTGTTTCACCATGTCCTCGGCGATGTCCACGCTCTCGAGGGTGCTTTCCAGCTTCACCGCCAGGCTCTTGGCATCGACCATAGTGCGGGGCGAAGGCGGGCCCACCGTCCGACCCCCCCATAGGGAATGCCCAAGATACAAGACCAGCCCTCCAGTTGTCAAGATTCCGGCGTTTTGGCGCTTTCCGGCTGTCGGGGGGCGTCGTAGAGGCCGCGCCAGTCGTTCAGCCGGACCCGCCCCAGATCCAGGAACATGTCCAGGCTGTCGGCCAGCATGCTGACCTTGGTACCCTCGGCGTGGTTCCAGCGCACCGGCACCTCCACAATCCGGAAACCAAGCTGGCGCGCCAGGTACAGCAGCTCGACATCGAAGCCGAAGCGCTCCAGCCGCTGGCGGCGAAAAATCTGGCGGGCCGCCTCCCTGCGGAACAGCTTGAATCCGCACTGGGTGTCAGCAATCGCCAGGCCGGTCGCCAGGCGCATCAGCAGATTGAAGAAACGGCCGGCGTTTTCCCGAAACAGCGACTGGTGGACTCCGATCAGGGAGCGGTTCAGGGCGCGGGAACCGATGGCCACATCGGCGCGGTCCGGTTCCGCGGCCGCCAGCAGTTTCTCGCACTCCTCGATGGGGCTCGACAAATCGGCGTCGCTGAACAGGGCCCAGTCGCTCGTCGCCTCCAGCATGCCGTGGCGCACCGAGTAACCTTTGCCGCGGTTGCCGGGGTTGTCCAGCACCCGAATCTCGAGCTGGGGCGCCCCCAGTTGCTCCCGGCGCTGTCGTGCCAGTTCGGCGGTGGCATCCGTCGAGCCGTCGTTCACCACCAGGATCTGGCCCCGCCCGACCCGGGCCCGGAGAAACTCCGCCACCCGGTCCAGGGTGCCCCCCAGCCGGGAAGCTTCGTTGTAAGCCGGAATCACCACCGACAGGGACGAGATCAAAACCAGGAATCCTCTATTACGAGCCGCCCAACGGACTGGCGCCCCTTGGCCTGATGGCCGCCATGCCAATAGCTCGAAGGTGGGATTATAGCCTCAAATTGACAATCTGCGCGCCGGTTGGATATATTCAGGACTACCGAGGTTCCGTGGTTCCCATGGCGACCAAGCCCAACCCGTTGTCCGGCCAGGGAGATTCGGCTGCCGGCGCCCCGCGTCCGACGCCAGGCAGCCCCGGCTCGCCGCCGCGCCCGGTGCCCGGCAGCCCTGGCGCCCCGCCGCGGGATCCGGATCCCTACGCCAGTTTCCTGGACAACTACGCCCACCTCTCTTCGCTGCACCAGGGCGAGATTCGGGAAGGGCGGGTGGTGAAGATCTCGGGCGAAGATGTCCTGGTCGACGTCGGCTACAAGAGCGAGGGACTGGTGCCGCGCGAGCAGTTCCGCGACGCCCTGGGACGCATTCGGGTCGCGGCCGGCGACACCATCGAGGTGTTGGTCGAGAACGCCGTGGAGCTGGACGGTTACGTCCGGCTTTCCCATGAGCGCGCCCGCCGGCTGAAGGTGTGGGAGCGGCTGGAGAAGGCCTACACCACCAAGGCCCCCATGACGGCTCTGGTTGTGGAGCGCGTCAAGGGCGGTCTGGAAGTGGATCTGGGCGGGGTCAAGGGATTTCTGCCGGGATCCCAGACCGACCTTCATCCCCGGCATGACCTGGAGGCCTGGAAGGGCCAGGAGATCCAGGTCCGGATTCTCAAGCTGAACCGCAAGCGAGGCAACATTGTGGTCAGCCGGCGGGTGGTGCTGGAGGAGGAGATTGAGCGGCAGCGGGGCCAGGCGATGGAAGCCCTGTCGGAGGGCGGGGTGGTCACCGGCACCGTCAAGAACCTCACCGAGTACGGGGTCTTCGTCGACCTGAACGGCGTCGACGGGCTGCTGCATGTCACCGATATCTCCTGGGGCCGGATCACGCATCCTTCCGAAGCGCTGCACGTCGGCGACCAGGTTACAGCCAAGGTCCTGAAGTTCGACAAGGCGCGGGGGCGGGTTTCCCTCGGCATCAAGCAGCTGACGCCGGACCCCTGGGAGACGGCGGAGGCGCGCTTCCCGGTGCATGGCCGGGCCTTCGGACGCGTCATGAACGTCACCGACTACGGGGCCTTCGTGGAACTGGAGCCGGGGGTCGAGGGGCTGATCCACGTGAGCGAGATGACCTGGTCGAAGCGCACCAAGCATCCCTCCAAGATCGTCAAGAGCGGGGACCAGGTCGAGGTGGTGGTGCTGGGGGTCAACGGCAAGGAGCGGCGGATCTCGCTGGGGCTGAAGCAACTGGAGCCCAATCCCTGGACCACCCTGGCGGATCGCTACTCGGTGGGCTCGGTGGTGGAAGGACGCGTCCGCAACCTGACCGAATTCGGCGCCTTCGTCGAGATCGAGGACGGAGTGGACGGACTGGTGCACGTCAGCGACATCTCCTGGACCAAGCATGTGAAGCATCCCAGCGAGGCGCTGAAGAAGGGTCAGAAGGTGCAGGCGGTGATCCTGCGGATCGACGCCGAGAACCGGCGTCTCTCGCTGGGCATCAAGCAGCTACAGCCGGACGCCTGGGAGTCGTTCTTCCACACCCACGCCGTCGGGGACATCGTCAAGGGGCGGGTAAGCCGGCACGCCGGCTTCGGCTTGTTCGTGGAGGTGGCCGAAGGGGTGGAGGGGCTCTGTCATAGCTCCGAGGTCCCATCGGCCGAGGAGGGGCAGCCGCCGGCGGACGGCCAGCAAGCCCGCTTCAAGATCATCAAGTTGAACCCGGCGGAGAAGAAGATCGGTCTGAGCCTTCGGACGGTGGCGGAGGAGGACGAACGGGCCAGGCTTCAGCAATACCAGCAGCCGGCCACGGCCGGCGCCTCCATTGAGGAAGTGCTCAGCTTCAAGGAAAGAGAGGACAAGTAGAAAGCGCCATGACCAAGGCCGACCTGATCGACGAAGTCTCCCGGGTGGTGGAGATGACGCGCAAGGAGGCGGAAATCATTGTCGAGACCATCTTCGACAGCGTAGTGAGGTCGCTGCGGGGGGGGGACAAGATTGAGATTCGGGGCTTCGGCAGCTTCCGCACCCGCCAGCGGCAGGCGCGCATCGGCCGCAATCCGAAATCGGGGGACCGCGTCGACGTGCCGGCCAAAAGGATCCCCTTCTTCAAGCCCAGCAAAGAACTGCGCGACCTGGTGAACGGCAGCGGGGCGCCGGCCGGCGCTTCCGCAGGAATGGGGGCCGCGCCGCCGGGGCCCGGGACCTTCCCGCCTCCGCAGGCCTGATGGACTACCTGTGGACCCCTTGGCGCTACGCCTACGTCACGCAGGCGGGCCGCGCCGAAGGCTGCGTCTTCTGCCAGAAGCAAACCCCGGGGGACGACCAGCGCCAATACGTGATCCACCGCGGCCGGCACAACTACCTGGTACTTAATATCTACCCGTACACGGTCGGGCACCTGATGGTGGTTCCCTGCCGGCACGTGGCCACGCTGGAGGAATGCCAGGCGGAGGAGCTGGGCGAGCTGATGGAGCTGACCCGGCGGGCCGAGGCCGCCTTGCGGCGCCTCTACCGGCCCCAGGGGTTCAACATCGGCATGAACATCGGGGCTTCCGCCGGGGCCGGCGTGGCCGGCCACCTGCACATGCACGTGCTGCCGCGCTGGGAGGCCGACTCCAACTTCGTCAGTGTCATCGGCGAGACCCGGGTGCTGCCGGAGGAACTGCCGGTCACCTGGGCCAAGCTGCGGGGGGAATTTGGATCCTAGGGGCCTGTTCACCGCAGAGACGCCGAGGACGCGGAGATTCGCAGAGTTCCTATGGTGTTCTCGGCGGGCCTCGGCGCTCTCTGCGCCTCTGCGGTAACCAAGGCGCCGCCTAGTGCCGGAAGTGCCGCAACCCCGTAAACACCATCGCCAGGCCCAGGCGGTCGGCGGCGGCGATCACCTCCTGGTCGCGCTTGGAGCCGCCGGGCTGGATGACCGCGGTGGCCCGGTGGCGGGCGATTTCCTCGAGGCCATCCGGGAACGGAAAGAAGGCGTCGGAGGCCGCAACAGTACCAGCCAGAGGTAAGAGGGCCTTCAAGGCTCCGAAGCGGGCGGCATCGACCCGGCTCATCTGCCCGGCCCCGATTCCGACGGTCTGACCCCGCCGGGCGTAAACGATGGCGTTGGACTTCACGTGCTTGACAACCTTCCAGGCAAACTCCAGGGCGGCGATCTCCTCCTCGCCGGGGGCCCGCGCCGTCACGGCCTTGACCTGGTCCGGATCGAGCGTCGGCTGGTCCACGCTCTGGACCAGGTAGCCCCCGGAGATGCTTTTCACGACCACCCCGGCTGGCGCGTCGCTGACCTCCAGCAGCCTTAGATCCTTCTTTCGGGAGAGCCTCTCCAGGGCCTCCGGCGAGTAGCCCGGCGCCGCGATGCATTCCAGGAACAGCTTGGCCGCCTCCTCGGCCGTGGCGGCGTCCACCTGGCGGTTGAATGCCACGATGCCGCCAAAAGCCGACACCGGATCGCACTCCAGGGCCTTCGACCAGGCCTGGAGCAAAGTCTCCTGCTCGGCCGCGCCGCAGGGGTTGGTGTGCTTGAGGATGGCTGCCGCAGGGCCTTCGAACTCCTGGATGAGCTGCCAGGCGGCGTCGAGGTCTACCAGGTTGTTATAAGACAGTTCCTTGCCCTGGAGCTGGCGGGCGCCGGCGATGCCGCCCTCGCCGGAAGCGTAGAGGCAGGCGGCCTGGTGGGAGTTCTCGCCGTAGCGCAGCCACAGGCGGCGGGGGGCCCGCAAGTCGAGGGTCTCGCCGAGCGCTTCGGGCGGGCACAGGGTGTTGGCGATGGCGCGATCGTAGTTGGCCGTTCGGGCGAAGGCCCGCTGGGCGAGCTGGAGGCGCGTGTCGCGCGTCAGGGATCCCTGCTGGGCGCGCATCTCCTCGAGCAGGCGCGGGTAGTCGGCCGGGTCGGTCACTACGGCGACGTCCTCGAAGTTCTTGGCTGCCGAGCGGATCATGGTGGGGCCGCCGATGTCGATATTCTCGATGAGCTCCTGGAAGGTGACGCCGGGCCGCGCGGCGGTCTGCTCGAAGGCGTAGAGATTCACCACCACCAGGTCGATCGGCGCGATGCCATGCTCGGCCAAGGCCTCCAGGTGCTCCGGGTTGGACCGAATCGCCAGGATGCCGCCGGTGATGCGCGGGTGCATGGTCTTGACCCGGCCCCCCAGCATCTCCGGAAACCCGGTGACCTCGGAGACCTCCCGCACCGGCAGTCCGGCCTCCCGCAGCAGCCTGGCGGTGCCGCCGGTCGAGATCAGCTCGACGCGGAACTCGGCCGACAGGGCCCGGGCGAATTCCGCCAGACCGGTCTTGTCGGTGACGCTGAGCAGGGCACGCTCGATGGGGTGCATGGGAGACCTGAGATTGTCGCACAGCAGCAGGTCGGGCTTCTTTAGCCCGCGCGAGGCGATGTCGCCGGGCAGGCTTCAGCCTGCTGGGTCGAGCTCGTCTCGACCGTTTTCCCGCGCAACAGCGGCGCCGGGCTTTCGCTGGTGGCTGCCCTCATCATCCCTGTCGACCCCGAAATAGGGGGTGTATCAGGGCGGGAGCGTCCGGCGCGGAAGCAGTTGGTCTCGCAGGGCGGTGTTGTACAGCATGGTGGCGACCACAATCGCCGCTTGGCGCAGATCTTCCGGGATCAGGCGTTCATAGGTATCCATGTTGGTGTGAGGCGTGCGGGTGTCGTACTCCAGGCGGAGAGGCGCGCATGATCCGCCCTGGGACTCACCGGACCGCCTTGTTATCATCACCCAACTGGAACCCTCCCCAAACGTAGACCTACCAGACATACTCCTTGGCCTCCGCCCGCCGGTCGTGGCTGTCCAGCACGTGAAACACCCGGATCTTCTTCAACGACACCGGCGACAGCTGGCCCAGGGGAAGGTAGAGGATCTTCTTGCCCAGCCGGCCCGCGATGGTGCGGAAGATGCTGCGCGGGGGACGAGCGGCCACGTAGACCACCAGTTTTTCGAGCGAGTAATCCAGGGCCGCCAACAGCAGGCGCTCGGGCTTGGATTCCGCAAACTCGTAGTCGGAGTCGGTCCAGATGTCGGTCATGCGCAGCGGGGGCAGCGAGAGCAGGAAGCCGCCGTACTCGGCGCGGCCGATGCCGGGACCGACCAGGCGCTCGTCGGGGTGGGTGGCGTAGAAGGCCATGTCGCTCTCGTTCTGGTGCTCGCCCAGCCAGGTGACGCAGTAGGGGTAGCGGTTCTGTTTGTCTTCGTCGAAGATGACCACCACGGCCCCGACTTCGCCGGCCATCTTCTGGAAGCTGCGCACCCAGATCTTGCCCTGGTGCCAGTTGCGGATGGTCTCGCGCAGGTCGATGCCGTCCAGCAGCGAGGTCGTGAAAGGCTCGGTGCGGGCCCGCTCCTCCGACAGAATGCTCTTGCCCTTCTTCTTGAGGAAATCGCCGTAGGCCTCGATGACCAGGTCCTCCGGAGGATAGGAGCAGATGGATTGGCCGCGGGTTTCTTTCCGCCACTGGCCGGGGAAGGCCTCCTTCTTGCGGCCGCGCAGCCCCATGGGGCGCAGGCGGGCTTTCTTGCGCGGCAGGCGGCGGCGCAGCAGGATCCGGCGGGTCTTCTCGAACATCTCCTCTCCGGAGATCGAGACCGTCATCAGATCGGTGGCCACCCGCTGGTGGGGATACTGGTTGGCGCGCTCCCACACCTCCCAGGCCAGGTTGTCGTCGGCGATGGAGCGGGCCGCCACCGTCAGGTCGAACAATCCGGCGATCAATTGTTTTTGGGACAAGGCCAGGTTGCGGCTGTAGCGGGCAAACAAACGCCGCTGCCAGTGGGCCAGCTGCTCGCCGGTGTTCTTCTGATACTCCCGCCCGGCTTCGGCGAACAGGCGCAGAACCTGCTTCTGGCGGTCGAGGCGGTGGCCGGCGGCCCGGACGGCTTCGTAAGCCGCCTGCAAGTACGGGATCTCGGTGAGGACCTCCGCCAGGCACTCCGGATGCAGGTTCAGCACCCTTGCGCCCTGGCGCTTCAGGCGGCGGAAGGGTTGCGCCTGGGGGCGCTCCATGGCCTCCATCACGGCGTCCAGCAGGTTCAGCGAGACCACCACCACCACCTTGGCCTCCGGATCCAGGCCCTGGAGCTTCCAGGCAACGCCCTCGGCGAAGGCCGTGGCGGCGGGCGGGAAGCGGCGCCGGTGGAACCGATAAGCCTGAACAAACTTCTCGAAGCCGATGCGGTGGAGCGCGTAGGTATCAGGATAGTCTTCGTCGAGGTGGGGACGGTCGCCGGAGTCGGGATCGACGAAGGCGGCGGCGATGCCGGCCTCCCGGGCCGTCCGCAAGGCCTCCACGAAGGGGTCGGCGACCTCCACCGGCAGGTAGACGGCGCGGTCCTTCTCCTGGTCGTCGTAGACGATCACCGAGAGCTCCGGCAGGCGGTCCAGGGCCCGGCCGAAGGCGGCTTCCAGCGTCACGGGCAGCTCCACGGCGACGACCTGGGGCCGCTCGGCCAGGATCAGGCGGCGCGCTTCCTCGGCGAATTCCATTCGCCCGGGGACCGCCGGGAAGTAGAGCAGGCGCCCGCGGCGCAGGGCCCCCGGATCATCCTCTTTGTACATACCGGAGGGCCTCGCGGCCCAGGGTCTGGAGAATGGCGGTTTCGAGCGCGCCGGCCAGGGCCCCGCCGTCGGTCGAGACCAGCTTGATGGCAAAGCGGGCGATGTTGATGCCGTCGCGAGCTGTGTATCTCTCATCGGCGCGGTGGGCCGACTGGAGAAAATCCACCACGTAGTTCAGCACCTGCTCGCCGGCAAAGGGAAGATTCTCCTGGAGGATCAGCAACTCCTCCTCGCGCTCCGGGAAATCGATCAGGATCTGGGGCTGGAGCCGCGAGTGGATGTACTCGGGCAGCTCGAAGGTGGAGGCGTCGTCGTTCATGGTGGCGACCAGGCGGAAGTCCGGGTGGGCGTGGATCTTGATGCCGGCCACGATGGATTCGACATAGCGGCGGGCGTCGAGCAGCGGGGCCAGCGACGCCCAGCTCTTCTCGCTCATGCGGTTGCCTTCGTCGAGCACCACCACGCCGCCGCGAAGCATGGCGGTCACCAGCGGGGAGGCCACGTAACGGAGCTTGCCGCCGGCCTCGATCACGGGCGTCACCAGCAGGTCCTCCGGGCGCGTGTCGAGGGTGGCCTGCAGGATGTAGACCTCCCGGCCCAGCTGGCAGGCGGCGGCGTAGGCCAGGGTGGTCTTGCCGACGCCCGGCTTGCCGAGCAGCCGGGGGTGCATGGGCACGTCGCGCTCCTCGACGATCATCCAGGCGGCCAGCAACTGGCGCATCAGCTCCGGCTGGCCCACCCAGCGGATCGGGATCCGGTCGGGATGCGCCAGGTGCAGCGTGACTTCGTCGATGACGGCGGTGGCCATGGCAGTTTTCTGACAGGCAGGAACGCCTGTGCTACCACTATTCTAGTACGCTCAATGGGGAGGCCAGCCCGTGTCCGAGATGCGCAACGACATTTTCGCCAACCGCTGGGTGATCGTGGAGATGACCCCGGCGGTCGAGATGTCGGCGCTGCGGTTTCGACGCTTTGCGCCCCTGGCCGCCGGCTGCCAGTTTTGCGAGCACCACGAGGACGAAACGCCGCCGGAGATCTTCGCCATCCGGAAACCAGGGTCGCCGGCCAACGGGCCGGGCTGGTCGGTGCGGGTGGTGCCCAGCGCCCGGCCGCGGCTGCGGGTGGAGGGTGGCCTGGATCGCCGCGCCGAGGGGTTTCACGACCTGATGAACGGCATCGGCGCCCACGAAGTGATTATCGAGACCCCGCGCCACGACCAAAGCCTGCACCAGATGGAGGCGGCCGAGATCGCCAACCTGCTGCGAGCCTGCGTGGCGCGCATCCTGGACCTGCGCAAAGACGAGCGCATGCGATACGCCCTCATCTTCAAGAATCACGGGGAAGACGCCGGGGCCCACACCACCGGCCACTCCATCTCGCAGCTGATGGCCCTGCCTGTGACGCCGCGCTCCATCACCAGCAAGCTCAACGTGGCGCGCGACTACTACGCCGCCAAGGAGCGCTGCATCTACTGCGACGTGCTGCGCCAGGAGCTGAAGGACCAGCGGCGGCTGGTGGGCGAGAATGCCGACTTTGTCGCCATCGCGCCGTTCGCTTCCCGCTTCCCGTTCGAGATGGCCATCTTTCCCAAACACCACTCCAGCGATTTCAGCCGCACCCCGCCGGAAGCCATCGACAACCTGGCTCGGCTGCTGCGGGAGGTCCTGGGGCGGCTGGACCGGGCGCTGGGATCCCCGCCGTACAATCTGGCGTTGCAGGACAGCCCCCGGCTGCGCCGCAAGGCCGGCTACTGGGCTACCATCGAGCAGGACTTCCATTGGCATCTGGAAATCTTGCCGCAGGTTTTTCCGACCGAGGGCTTTGAGTGGGCCTCGGGATTCTATTACAATCCGGTATCGCCGGAGGCCGCCGCCAAGTGCCTTTCGGACCAGTAACACAGGCGGGGTGGCCGCAGGCCACCCCGGCCGAGGTTGTGGGTTGTGGGTTGTGGATCGTGGGCTCGAGCCCAGAGGGCCTTCTCAGAGGTTTCTGATGCACTCTCGCGGCCGTCATTTCCTTCAGATTCCCGGGCCGACCAATGTGCCGGACCGCATCCTGCGGGCCATGGCCCAGCCGACCATCGATCACCGCGGCCCCCAGTTCGCCCGCCTGACGCTGGAGATCCTGGAGGGCCTGCGGGCGGTGTTCCAGACCTCCGGATCCGTGGCGGTCTTCCCTTGCTCGGGGACCGGGGCCTGGGAAGCGGCGCTGGTCAACACCCTGTCGCCCGGCGACCGGGTGCTGGCGTTCGAGACCGGTCACTTCGCTACCCTTTGGCAAGACATGGCCAGGCGACTGGGCCTGGAGGTGGACTTCGTCGCCGGCGATTGGCGTCAGGGGGCCGATCCGGCGGCCGCCGAGCAGAAGCTGGCCCAAGACCGCGACCGGCGCATCCGCGCCGTCATGATGGTGCACAACGAAACCTCCACCGGTGTCACCAGCCGGGTGGCCGAGGTCCGCCGGGCCATGGATCGCGCCGCCCACCCCGCCCTGCTGCTGGTGGATACCATCTCGTCGCTGGCCTCCATCGACTACCGGCACGACCAGTGGGGCGTGGACGTGACGGTGGCGGGATCGCAGAAAGGCCTGATGCTGCCGCCAGGGCTGGGTTTCAACGCCGTGAGCGAGAAGGCCCTGGCGGCGGCGCCGGCCGCCGGGCTGCCTAAGTCTTACTGGGAGTGGGGGCCGGTTCTGGCGGCCAACCGGTCGGGGTTCTTCCCTTACACCCCGGCGACCAACCTGCTGTTTGGGTTGCGCGAGGCCCTGCGCATGCTCTGCGAGGAGGGCCTCGACAATGTATTCGCCCGGCATGCCCGGCTGGCCGAGGCCACGCGGCGGGCGGTGCGCGCCTGGGGTCTGGAGCTCCTCTGCGCCTGCCCGGAGGAATACTCGAATTCGCTGACGGCCGTCCTGATGCCGGAAGGCCACAACGCCGACCAACTGCGCCAGCTGATCCTGGAGCGCTTCAACCTCTCGCTCGGCAACGGCCTGGGGAAGCTGGCCGGCCGCGTCTTCCGGATCGGCCACCTGGGGGACTTCAACGAGCTGATGCTGGCCGGGACGCTCTGCGGCATCGAGATGGGATTGAGCGCGGCGGGCGTCCCCTTTTCGAAGGGCGGCGTGGCGGCGGCCCTGGAGTACCTGGCTGGATAAAGCTCTCCGCCCCCCCGGGCGTGGGTTGACTTTTCATAGAAAAGTACTTTACAATGGCGTTATGCGGCCGACCTGGAATAGTCGTCACCACTGGATTCGCCTCCGGACCCGAGCCTGCTTGCAGTTCATCGACTTGACGGAGCGGGTGCTGGAGTGTGTCCGGCGATCGGGGGTTTCGAACGGCATGGTCAACCTCCAGACCCGGCATACCACCACGGCTCTGCTGGTGAATGAAAACGAGCCCCTGTTGCTAGAGGACATGAAGCAGCGCCTGCAAGCGCTGGCGCCTCGCGGCCTCGACTACCGCCACGACGACCTCGAAAAGCGGGCCAATGTGCCGGCCGGCGAACCCCGAAACGGTCACGCCCACTGCAAGGCCTTGTTTCTCCGCACCTCGGAGACTCTCAACATCGTGAACGGATGCGTGCAGTTGGGCGCCTGGCAACGAGTGTTTCTCGTCGAGCTGGACCGCGCCCGGCCCCGGGCAGTGTCGGTGATGGTCCTGGGAACGGGCCATCACCCCGCCGGATGAAAATGGGGGGCCAGGCGAGGGTGCTTGACCGTTTTGGGGCAGCCGTCGTGGCGCACGCTTCGGCGTGCAGCGGCGAGCTTCAGCTCGCCGAAGGGCGGCGGTGAAACCACGCAGCGTGGGCTGAAGCCCACGCCGGCACGCTGAAGCGTGCGCCACGTGACGGTGTCGGCCCAGGGCCTGATTGCAATCCCCAAGCCGGTGCGAGACCTTTTGGGCATTAGCTAAGGGACCAGGCTAAACCTAAGCCTGCACGGGAGCCATCTGATACTACAGAAGGCCTCTACGGGCCGGCCGTTTCCCGGAGGTCGACCTGGTTGCTGAGCATGATCCAGACCGGACCGACGAGATCCGGCGGGAGGAACGTGGTTCTTGACGCCTGGCCATGGTTCAAGTGGATCCAGGGCCAGGCTGATTCACCGTCGCGGGACCGGCCAGGAAACTCTGGAACGTCAACAGGGTTCGGTGGGGCGCCTGGCGGGGCCGCAGATCGTGGCCGGCGCCATCGATGATTTCCAGCAAAGTGGGCGCCGGGATCAGCACCAGGGCCCGGCGCATCTCCTCGGGGCTTCCGAACGGATCGCGCGTGCCGTGAACGAACAGCGCCGGGACCTCCAGCTTCGGGAAATGGGCGGTGCGAAGCTGATCGGGCCTGCGCGGCGGATGAAGCGGGTAGGCCAGCAGCAGCAACCCATCGACCAGGCCCGGCTGCTCAGCCGCCAGCAGGGTCGCTTGCCGTCCGCCATAGGAGTGACCGCCCAGAAACACACGCCCGCGGGCCAGCCGGCGCGCGGCGGCGACAGCATTAGCAAGACCCTGCCGGTCGAGGTCGGAGGCGCCCATCGGTGGTCCGGTGGAGCGAGCCTGCCGGAAGGGCAGGTCGCACCGGAGCACCAGCACGCCGGCCTCGGCAAAGGCCTCGGCGACAGCCACCAGCAGGGTCGACCGGCAGTTCGATCCGGCGCCGTGGGTCAACACCAGCGCGTTGCCCGAGGGGTCTGCCGGCTGGTGGCAGAACCCGCGCACCGCAGGCCCCGAAGGCGGCTGCTCGTCGAAGGGGGTCATCCTGAACAGTGTATAGTGGGGTGTTGCCTAACTAAACTAACAGCCCGTGGAAAAACCGCTCCCTTACGGTCGCGGCTCGGTAATCGCGAGCGTGAGCGAGCGGTGCTAGCGCCACTATTACCACGGGCTGCTAAACTAAGGGGAGGCTGGCATGTTCAACATTTCCAAGCGCCTACTCTGGTTGCCGCTGTGTTCCATTCTGGCATGGCCGCAAGTGCCCACCGCCGAGCTCACTGGCACGGTGACGGATCCTTCCGGCGCCGTGGTGTCGGGCGCCAAGATCGTCATCACCAACACCGCCACAAACGTGGAGCGCTCCACGGAAACCAACGCCGCCGGCATCTACATGGCGCCGGCCCTTCAACCGGGAACGTATTCCGTCCGCTTCACGATGCCCGGCTTCCGGACGGCGCAGCGCAGTGACGTGCTGCTCCAGGTAAGTCAGACCGTGCGGCTCAATATCCAATTGGAGCTCGGCAGCGTCACGGAAACGGTCGAGATCTCCGCCGAGGGGACTGTCCTCGACACGGAAACCACCACCGTCGGCACCGTCATCGAGTACCGGCGCATTGTGGACCTGCCCCTCAACGGCCGCAACTACCTCCAACTCGCCAACCTGGTTCCCGGCGGCACCATCTACGGTCCGTCGAACTCTATCGCCTTCGCGCGCGGCGGCGGAGGTCCCCGCGCCGAGTTCCAGCTCAATCTCTCCGGCCAGCGGCTCCAGTTCAATCACTTCATGCTCGACGGCGTCGAGAACACCGATCCCAACTTCGGAACCTATCTCTACCAGCCCTCCATGGACGCGCTCCAGGAGTTTAAGGTCGAAACCGGCACCTACAGCGCTGAGTTCGGCAGGAACATGACCCAGATCAACGTGGTTACCAAGAGCGGCACGAACGAGTTCCACGGCAGCGCCTTCGAGTTCGTCCGCAACACCGCCTTAGACGCCACAAATTTCTTCCAACTCCCCAACGCGCCCACGCAACCGCTCAAGCGAAACCAGTTCGGCTTCACGTTCGGCGGTCCCGTCCGCTTCCCCAAACTGATCGACGGCCGCAACAAGCTCTTCTTCTTCGCCAACTACGCAGGCCAACGGCAGCGCGTCGGCTCCCTCAACTTCGCCAACGTCCCCCAGCCCGAGTACTTCACGGGAAACTTCGCGGGCCTTCCGCAGACCATCTATGATGTGCGGACCCGCGTGCTGTCTCCGGACGGAACCAGGGTCGTTTCCCAGCAGCCCTTCCCAAACAACACCGTTCCCGCCAGCCGCATTCACCCGTCATCGAGGCTTGCCCAGGCGTTGTGGCCCGCGCCTAACAGCCCTCCCACGCAGATCCGAGACCTGGTCCAAGCGCAGAACTACCAGAACAATCTGGAGTCCACCAAGGGCGACAGCGACGGAGGCATGATCCGCGGCGACTGGCAACAGAGCTCCAACTCCAGCTTCCAGTTCCGTTATAGCCACTCCCAGGAGCCGTACTACACCCCGGCCGCGATCGCCGGCATGGGCAGCGCGAACACCTCCATCACCCATCAGGCCATGCTCGGCCACACCGCCGTGATCAGCGCCACCCAGGTGAACCAGTTCAAGATCGGTTTCTCCCGCCTGGAGGCCAACGCCGGCAATCTCCACGAGGGCGATGCCAGCAATAACTGGGTGGAGAAGCTCAAAATTCCATTCGTGCAGAGCGGCCCGCGGTATTGGGGCATCCCCATCATCGGCATCAGCAACTATACCGGTGTCGGCGATCCGGAGAACTCTCCCTACGTCAACTACGACACGGTGATCCAGTTCACCGACAATTTCTCCTGGAGCCGGGGCGCCCACACCGTCAAGTTCGGCGGAGACTTGGTCCGCACCCGCTTCAATCTCCTGGGCAACGACCGCCCTCGCGGCGCGTTCACCTTCAGCGGCGTCTATTCGCAGCTCTCCGGCGCAACGCCTCTCGCCCTGCACTCCATGTCCGACTTCCTCCAGGGCCTCATCAGCGGCCAGCAGGCGCAGCCCGGCGACGTCGTCGCCCAGCTCCGCAGTTATTCCACCGGACTGTACTTTCAGGACAACTGGAAGATGACCCCCAAGCTGACCCTGAACCTCGGCCTTCGCTACGAACTGGCGCCAGGGTACACCGAAAACTACGATCATATGTCGATCGTCACCTGGGCCTGGGACAATTCGTTCCATCCCACCTGGGTCCGCGTCGGCGAAGGCAACTTCAACGATGGAAACCCGCCCGTACCCTTGCCGGCCAGGTTCCCCACCGCGCGCGATGGCCGGTTCGGGCGGCGTTCCTGGAAGACTGCCACCAGGCAGTTCGCGCCGCGCTTGGGCATGGCTTACAGCTTGAATGCCAAGACCGTCATCCGCGCCGGCGCCGGCATGTTCTTCCCCCACGACATTGGCAACGCGGCCTTCGACATTCTCCGGAACCAGCCCTTCACCATGCGCGTGGCCAGCCAGTCCAACCAGTTCATCCCGAACGCCACCTGGGACAACCCTTATCCGCAGCTCGAGGTTTCCACGTTGACACCGTCGTGGGTTTGGGGGGATCCGCAGCCGTACGCGCCGCAATGGTCGCTGAACATTCAGCGCGCTCTCAGCAACAGCATGTCTCTGGAGGTCGGCTACCTGGGTTCGGCGAGCGTGCACCTGCAACGCACCGTGTACTACAACGACCGGGTGCCCGGCGGGCCCATTGC